>Ga0268266_10000166_pt1 | contig 120201 bp, 102 predicted proteins | sample KBSS13metaG_FD_190356 | JGI IMG/M metagenome (GOLD analysis project Ga0268266, IMG submission 190356) | Switchgrass rhizosphere microbial communities from Kellogg Biological Station, Michigan, USA - KBS S1-3 metaG (SPAdes) (version 2) | ecosystem: Host-associated > Plants > Roots >...
GACACGATCCCGAACTCACCGTTTATAAGTTTGGCCCTCCGCCGGATATTGATGAGCCCCACTCCTGTCCGTATGCCCTCGTTCATCGCAAAACCCCGCCCGTCATCCGTGACGCAGATTTGCAGGCCGCTGTCCAGTTTGACCTCGATGATGATGTGGCGGGCTTCCGCATGCTTGATGGTGTTGTGCATCACCTCCTGTATGATCCGGAAAAGGATGATCTGCTTATTGACGTGCAGTGGCAGCCTTGTGGGCGGATGGAACAACCGCACCTGGATCAGCTGACCAGCGTTGATCCGCCTGACCTCTGCTTCCAGGTTCTCCAGGAAATCGAACTGGTCCAGCCATTCCCGGTTCAAAGACTTTGACAGCGCCCGAATGTCCTGGATAGCCTGCCCCAGCGTCTCCTCTGCCGTCCGCAAAGTATCCGGCACCTGGGGCAGCGATCGCCCCGTGACGCCCAAGAGCATTTTGGTGCTGCTGAGCAGTTGGGCGATATTATCGTGCAGTTCCTCTCCTATTTGGTTCAGCGCTTCCTCCCTCGTCTCGAATTGGGTCTTCAGCAATTCATTGGCGAACAAAGCCTCCATCTCTTTTTTTTCTGCAAAAAATCGGTTCTTGCGCTTATTGAAGTACAGCACAAAGGAGACGAGAAATCCTGCCACCAGCGTAACCACGGAAAAGATGATCACGACGGCCCGGATGATCGAAGTTGCCTTTTCTTCCATATGAATGCTATTGACCAACTGGCATACAGTATCCAGTTCAGTGTGCCCAGTAAGGTTTTTCGAATAAAGATCCCCTGCCCCGGCAGGGCCAGTAGGGCGCTCCGGAAACAAAAAATGACGATGGTGCCGAAATAAAAGAAAAAAAGACCGGTGACGACCCAGAAGGCCGGATGGCGCAGGGGATAGACCATCTTTTCGTCATACAGCAGCTGCCTGTAATAGATACACGAGAACAGCACCACATAGACAGACAGGCCGATCCGGCTCAGGCTGGTGTACTGCAAAAAGTTGGTTCTGGAAATATCGTACAGGTAAATGAGGATGAACATGATAAAAAATGCGATCAGCCAGCGCTGCAACAAATTGGATTGCAGGACGCGGAAAAAAATGAAAGTATAGAAGCTGACTTCCACCAGCATGAACAGGACGAACAAAATGTAATTATCCGTCCGCCCCAGCACATGCACCATATAATACCCGCCGCCCTCGACCCCCAGCGTAATGGCCAGGAAAAAAATAAAGGTTCGCCACCAGCCGGTGCCACGGCCCGTAAGGGTTACCAGGGCGATCAGCATAGCCAATACCTCGGCAAGATTGGTCGGATTGGATAAAAAGTCTATCATGGGAATAGTTGTCCTTCATCGTATGCGGGTCCGGTCTTTGTAGGAGGAGGAGGTGGTGGTGCAAAAGCATGGGGCAAATTGGTTGACGAAGGATCTCCGTGATAATACCAGGTGCCGTCGTCTTTAAAATAATCAATGATGACCTTAGGATCATCCTTTCGCGCCAATGTCGGGATCACGTAAAAGCTCAGCTTGTTGGCCCTCCCGGTACTGTTTGCGTCTTTTTTCATCATCCAGTAAAACCCGACGACCCATTTAAAATTAGGGCCTATATGAATATTATGTGCCTGTTCATATTTCAACTGCTCATCCAGGAGCAGGGGCCATATACTATCCACATACTTCTTGATATCATCGCGATCATAATATACGCCCCAACTCCGGTCCACGAGACTGATACGCTTCCGGTAGTTATTCAAATGAGGATTTGAAGTAGTGTCATCGTTGCGTCCGATAAAATTCATCGCCCGGTTCTGCCAGTGATTGTAAATATAAACAAGGGCAACTGCAAGCACTATAAGTGCCAAAACAAGGACGATCTTTCTAAGGCGCCGGTTTTGTTTACGAAGGAATTCTTCAGCCGTGAATGGCTTTTGATTTTCAGGTGTCATTATGGTAAGATTTAGTGGTTATTTTGAATATACAAAAAAAACCCTCGCCGCCGGCGATCTTGCAATATTCCACCATTAAATAGAGAATAAAAACGGGAAATTCCCCCTGTTTAAAGGAAAATGGGTGTTTTCACGGGGCCGCCCATGCTATTTCCTTCGTCTCGCTTCCAATTTTTTACGGATCGCCTCCCTGTCCATGTCCAGCACCGCCGTTGCCATTTCATTCAGCCAGCGTTGCAATGCCTCCCGCTCTGCTTCGGTTAATGTCTGACGCCGGTACTTATCTAGGAGATCTGGTATATCCGCTTTTGGCATATTGGTCATATTGAAATTAGGAAAGGGTATTCATACTGAATACTGCCAATAAGAGATAATTACTATTCAAAATAGCACCTATTTTATGAAAGATCCTTTAGCCCCTTCTCCTCCAATCCCTTGCGGACCTTTTCACAGGCCTCCCGGCACTGGTTATACACGGTGGAAAGCGCTGTGCCTGTAAGTTCCGCGATCTCGCCGATGTCTTTCCCTTCTTTAAAACGCAGGCAGAACACCTGTCGGAGCTTGGACGGCAATCGCTCCACCTGCTCTTCTATTTCCTTCATTACCAAACTAAAAGTGAATTCCGCATCTTCCAGTTCTTTGGTAGTTTTCGCTTCATCGATCAGCTCCTCCCATTGCCCCACATCCCCCGCCTGCAGCGTCTTTTCATGGGATACTTGTTTTAAAAGATCGATGGCCATGTTCTTTGCCGCTAAATAAGCAAAACGCTGGAGATGCATAGGCCCTTTCATTTTGGTCCGGTTAGCCCATAGTTTGTACAATGTCTCCGCAACAATATCCTCGGCCGCATCTTTTCGCTTCACATAATTGAGAACAAAAACATAAAGGGGCGCCTCCAACAGATCGCAAACTATTTTATAAATCTTTTCATCGCCCTCCCCAAATTTTTCAAATGAACGTTCATTTAAATGTATGATCATTATCGAAGTGTTATGGTTAGACGATAATCCAGGATAATATGTAGTATATAGATCGCCCATACGAAGAAGGCCGCTATAAAAAAGACCAGAAGACGGCAGAGCCATCGTTCCAGCATCTCATAACGTATGTCGTCCTCGATCAGTGAATCCAGGTATTGCCTGTATCCGGTCTCTGGCGGTTTAGCCTTTTGCATCTTTTCTATTTGTAGATTAATAATTGAGAGCCTTTACAATATCGTAACGGCAACTACGCAATATTTACTAGTTATTTAACAGGGAAATTGATGCGTAAAAAACCCACTTTTTCTAAAATAAACACTTAACGCACCTTACATCACCATCCGCAGGTCCTTCTCCTCACAGGCATACAGGTGCATCTTACCGCTGATCTCAGTGATGGTTTCCACCTGCCGGTAGCCCAGCATCAGCAATGCTTCGTTCTCTTCCATCTCGTCAGCATCTATAGCAGTCTGCACCCTGGAAAACCCCAACCGTATAAAGGCGTATACGGTCGCAGCCTGCCAGGCCAGCATAAGGAGGCGCTCGCTTGCACGCACCAGGGGGCGGCATAACATATACATATGCGCTTCGCGCTGCATTCCCTGCATCCTGGAGGAAGGTGGGTCCATGCGCAACAGGCTGATGCAAAAGACGGGGACCCTGTTGACGGTCATAACGAACGAGTCGACATCCCCGCTGTGCCACAGCGGCCTGTATAGCCGGCGGAATTCCTCATAGATGTCGCCGCCTCCGATCCAGCCAGCGATCTCTTCCAGATGGGAAGCCTGCAATGGCTCCAGTGCAAATACCCGGCGTGGCTTTCCTGCCCGATGCTTGACCATATAAGTACATTTTTAAAGTTTGATCTCTAATATTTGACTAGTAAAAACATGTATTCATCGTAAATATCATCTCAAGTGTTCCCCATTTAATATTTAAGAGTTTATATTTATGGTACATTTCTACAAGAATCGCCCACCTCCGGAAACTATCCTGACAATCGCTGAAGCCTTTCCATTTTTTATTCGCTTATTCTATTAACGTAAATCAATCATCATGTCACCTGCATTCTTTAGCCGGCTGGCCATCGCCACTGCCGTGTGCCTGTTCTCCACTTCCCTTTTTACCCCTCGTCCCGCGTCCGCAATTACATCCAATGGTAATGACACCCATTACTACTACTACAATGCGGACGATGATTTCGATGCTTACAACACAGTCTCAGCCGAGATCGTGCGGCTGCAAGGCATTTACGGTGTGACTGTAAATACCAGCCCATATGGAGGCACACAGGTGGCCAGCGGGTTTACCAATAATAGTTACCCGCACCAGATCTGGCCTTCCTCGCTGCTATATGCGCATTTTTAGTACCGCAGTTCCACGCCAATGTGAAATGACTTCAATGGGGCGATGGTCAGGATCGACTGGATCTCGGGATCGCCATTTCTATATGGCGTCAGCGTCCAGAGGTTCGCGCCCTGGATAAAGATCCTGCCGGCTGCTGTTTTAAAGAGTTTCGGCAGCCGGCGGGATATACAAATGCTTTTCAGACGCAGGTAGTCTGCATTCATCAGTACACCGGTAGAGCTCAGGTAGGTTCCGATGGCGCGTCCCGCTTCGTTTGAAGACTTTGTTGTGGGCATCTGGTAAGGAGCATTGTCACCTGGTTTTTGCCAGTGGTGGTTGAGGTCGGCCACTTGGTTGCTATAGAATCCATAGGCGATGGATCCCGGGCGGTTTACAGCATAGACAGCCGCACCGGAGCTGATCCCCGTCTGGCATCTGAATTCCAGTAAGGCATTGAACTCCCAGTTGCCCCAGCTCAGGGTATTCTCCAAACCTCCAAGGCACCTGATATCGTGGTTGGCAGTAATGGTCCGGTCGGCTTCGTTGATCACACCGTCGCCGTTCTGGTCCTGGAAAGCAAACACACCCGTCAGCGGGTTGACGCCGATATAACGGTATGCTTTCATGGACGAGAGGGACGCCCCGACCACAAGGTCCTTGAAAGGGGATTGGGCGATGCCAGGGTAAGACACCAGCTTATTGCGGGGGCAACTGAAGCCCAGAGTCGAGGTCCAGATAAGTTTTTTACTTCGTATATTTATCGACGTTACACTAAACTCCCATCCCCTGGCTTCCAGTACCACGGGCGTTTCATACAGGAAAACGTCGCCTGTCGAGTCGGTTGGCTTCCTTGGTAAGATCTGATGATCCGTGCGCCAAAGGTACCAGGTGGCCGTGAAAAGGAGCCGGTTCTTCCATACGCCGCACTCCAGTGAAACTTCCGTTTTTTTCACACGCTCCCAGCCTGCATCCGTTGTAAATTTTGCAGTGGAGCTCATATCCGTGGTGCGTTGAAAGTTCTGACTTGCCGTAGGCGACCAGTTGTTCTGGTAACTTTCTCCGCTGCCCACACCGTCATTCCCGGTGGTACCGTAGCTGCCCCTTATTTTTGCAAAGCTGCATACTGGTAGGATCTTGCGAAAGAAGGCCTCCTTCGATAGGATCCAGCCAGCGCCCACGGCGCCGAAATTTCCATAATAATTGTCCCGGGAGAACCTGCTTGATCCATCCCTGCGCCCGCTGAGATTCAGCATGTATCTTTCTTTCCAATGCAATGTCAGCTGCCCGAACCAGGCCCTGTAAAGGTAGTCGGCAACACGATGCGGCAAAGGGGTCACCGTCATCGTCGTCCCGGGGGAAGCCAGGGAGTCATCGTTTGGAAGGGCGGTGGCCGACCAGCCGTCGACAGTCGTTCTTTGCCCTTGCCTGCTCATGCCGGCGAAAACTCTTATGTTCCATTGCCTCCGCAGCCATTTGTATTCTAACCGCGGTTCGAATATCCAGCTGCCGTACCGGCCATCCGCCAGCGCGCTGCGCTGCACGGGGTTCTGTGCCGGGTCCTGGGTCCAGGTCGGGTCCATCGTCGACTCCCTGGTGTATATTTTGTTCCCGCCTGCTGTCAGCCTTATAGTTAATGAGTCCCAGATACAGTAGCGCATATCCATACTACCCAGGTAATTATGCGAACCCGCATGATACTTGTCGCCCGTAAAGCTGATGGGATTGGCGTACGACAGCCCGTTCTCCCCGAACACGAGCTTGCCATCCCTGCCCACCGGCGCTGGTGCAAAGGGTACCAGGAAGGCCAGCCGGCTCACGTCACTCACCGGCAGCGTATTCCCGTCCCAGCCTGCAAGAACTGCCAGGCCAATGCTCAGTTTGTTGTCGGCAGAGTGATGATCGATCCTGCCATTGAGGCTGAACAGCTCATGAACGGGATGGCCCGCAAAGACATTCGTCTCTCTCATCATATTTCCGCCGATGAAATATTGATCCTTCGCGCTTCCCCCGGTGAGTTCTACATGCCCTCTGGTAATGTTCCCCGGGGACGGGAAAAAATATCGCTGCCAGTCCGTGTAACGGGTGGTATCCCATTTCAGCAGCTCGGGAGCGTAGCGGCCATCGGGCTTCAGCCCGTCATTTTTCAACGCATCCCATCGCATCCTCGTATAATCCCTGCTATTCATCATTTCGGCAAGTCTTGTGGGTGCGCTGACTCCCCTACTGAGGGACGCCGTGATCCTGAGCTTGCCCGCAACAGCCTTGCGGGTGGTAATAATGATGACCCCGTTGGCTCCCCGCGTGCCGTATATAGCCGTGGCATCTGCGTCTTTCAGCACCCGGACGCTTTCCACATCTTCTTTATCGAGAAAGGACATGGGATCATGCGAACCCGCGGCGCTGCCCGTAAAGATATTGCTGACAGACCGTGCGCCCGGTGAAAAAGGCACGCCATCGATAATGATCAGTGGATCATGACCATTTATCATAGACATCCCTCCACGAATGACAAGATCATAGGAAGATCCCGTATTGCCGTTGGTTTGTGTTTCCTGCAGTCCAGTTACCCTGCCGGCCAATGAAGCCAGAATATTGGAGAGAGGTTGGTCCCCTATTTGTTTCCGGGTCACCGTCACGATATTGCCCGTATACAACGCCGTCGGTACATCTACATAGTTGGTGACGATCGCGTCCTCCAGGGGCCCGCGCGCCTTCATCGTAAAAAACAAGGTATCTCCCGGCTTTGCGACGCCGGCTTCGTCACGCATCCCCGCGTACGAGCAGTCAAAACTATCCGGGATTGCCTCCGCCCGGATACTGGCCCAGCCATCCGGCCCTGCACACATCGCTTCGCCAGTGCTTTTGCACCTCAGGCTGGCATAAGGCAGGCTGGCGCCGGACTCGTCCCTCACCCGGATAATCACCGGCCGAAGGTCATTGATCGATCGGTCAGGGCCATACTTTCCCTGCTCTCCATCCATGATGTAAATGGTTGTACCGGAGATCTCCGACCTAAGCCCTTCTCTTTCCAGATAAAATCTCAATACCTGGTACAGGGTCAAAGGCCTGCCAATGCCATACACGGGCTTCCTGGGGTTCAGCAACCCGTCCGGCCAATGAGGATGCAATCCTGTGGCGCTCTCAATGGAATCAAAAGCCACCTGCAACGTGGTGAGACCATGGGGAATAAAGACATCGTGGGAAGTGATCTGCGCCTTCGCAGCAGAAAAGAACAACAATGTGATAGCAAGAAGACTAGCCCTGCTCCTGCGTGCCATACTAATCAGTAAACGCATACATTTGTGTTTGGTTTAAAATAGCATTTCTTAGGCCGGTCACTGGCTGCCGGCAGATAGCCTTAACAGTAACGTCTCTAAAAGGAGAGAAGGTTTCGCCGGTGTGTTTGCTCTACACCCGGAAGAGACGGATAAGATTTGCAGGAGAAAGTTTTAAACACAAAAAATTGGACACAAAGGTTTAATAGTTGCTACATGGATGGCGCATACGCCATGCTTGTATATTTTGCCGGTCCTACCAGCATGATCTTATTATCCTTGACCTTGAATGTAAAGTGGCTCTCCGATTCCAGCCTTTTCAGCAGCTGGCCCAGCGCAATCTCCTTCCCCACATGGCCTCCTCCCAGCAATCCCTTACTGACGGTGTCCACTCCACGTTGATAAATGATGTTCTTTATCCCATACCATCGCGCCACCTGACGCATCACCTGCGGTATGGTCTTGTTATTGAAATTGAAATAAGGGCTTAGCCAGGCCATGCGGTCCGTCGTATCCACGCCCGTCAGGATGCGCATGCTCTCCGTACTGGCATCAACGATCGCTTCTTCTCCGGGTAGGAGTATGTTGCAGTGTATCCCCCTGCTAACCTTCACTTTTCCGCTCAACAACGTAGTAGTGACCGTATGCTCATCCGAAAATGACTTGATATTGAAACTGGTACCCAATACATCGACGGCTACATCGGCAGTATTGACCCTGAAGGGCGCTTGCTTGTCAGGACCTACCTTAAATAGCGCCTCTCCATCGATCGACAACGCTCTTTCCTGCGACGTTCCCCGCAGTACGGCCAGTACAGTTCCGGGGCCGATCTCCACCTGCGAACCTTCCCATAAAGTAAGTTGCCAGCTTTGGCCGTAAGGCACCGAGATCAGCGCAGCCCAGGGCCTGGTTCGCTTAATACCAGCCTCTGGCGCCAGCTGCAAAGAAAGACTGCGCTTACCCGTCCTGGATGAGATATAACTGTCTCCTCTCATCGTCTGCCCCACTGGTGCGCTTTCCAACGAAACGGCCTTGCCATCTCCCGACATGATCACCGCCACGCTGTCCGCCCTACGGTACACCGCCAGCTGACTGGAGAAAGGAGTTCCTTCCTTCTGTCTTTTTTGCCTGTTCTTATTTAGCAGGTACCACAGCGGCAGCACCAGCAATATCACAACGGCAGCTGCGGCCCCCCACCGTAACGCCATCCGTACACGCCGTCCGCGACCGGCGGGCTGTAAACCCGGCCGGCTCGCCAGCCTTCGGAAATCCTGGAATAATTCATCATCATCGATCTCCGACCATGCTTTCATCTCTTCCAGCACCTGGTGCGGCTGCATTTGCGTCTCCACGAATGCCCGGTTGTCAGGAGATGCATTCATCCAGGCATCCAGCTCTTCCTGTTCCGCCGCGGTAATGGTCCCGCGCAGCTGTTTAGCGATCAAATACTGGATGCGTGTATGAGACATGGTGCGTATTCTTTTATATATTTTTTTTAGTCTTCAGTTCTTCCCAAGCGCCGAAAACCGTCCATCTATATTAGATAGACGTCGGACCCGGCCTTTATTACTGCTCAGGATAATATTATTTTTAAAAAATAAAGCGCTGATGCCGGCAATATCACCAGCAGGGATCGTAATCCTTTATGTTCCAATAGTTCCCTCAACTTTAATAGCGCCTTTCGCAGATGGTCATATACCACCGACACCTGGATCCCCAGGCGCCCGGCGATCTCTTCCGGCAGGAGACCCTCCCAATAACGGAGATGTATCACCTTTTTGCGTTGGGGAGAAAGGCCTTCCATCGCTTCGTTCAATAGCTGCATCCGCAGCTCCTTGTACACTCCAGCCCTCTGGTCTGCAAACCAGGCATTTACATCATCAGTATACTTTGCCATTTCAGCCTCCGCCGGCTCGATATACTTCTCCTGACCGCTTGCCTTCTGAAGATGATCCAGGCAATGATTTTTGGCTGTACGAAAGACGTACCCGTTGGGGTTTTTTGCTTTTTCTACACGGTCGCGTGCCTGCCATAGTTTGATGAGGATCTCGGGAACGATGTCTTTCAGAACCTCTTTGTTCCTGATATATTTTACACATGTGCTCTTCACCGGCTCTTTCCAACGGAAAAAGAATTCCTTCATAGCCTCTTCATTATAGAGATCCATCATGATCGTTTAAAGTTTGCGACAATTATGGCAAGGGGAAACCATCCGCCGGGTGGCAGTAGATAGATAGGACGATGCCGCATGGCTTGGGAAATACATGCAGGCTATTTACATAAAAACACCAGAAGCTTTTATGAGTACTATTTGCAAAAGAAAAAAATATCGCCCCACGGAAGTAGAGACGATCATGTCCCTTCGGGGGAACTAGTTACTCTTAAACCTACTCATATTATACACAAAGCTCAGCAAACCATACCTTCCCCGCGCGGCAGCCCACACATCCGTCACCGCATTAGCCGTCACCGTCCTGGAAGCGCCCGACCGCTGGTTCAGCAGGTCCGTTACGGAAAGCCTGACCTCGGCGGCCCTGTGTTTTAAAAGCCGGCGGCTGATCGCAGGGGACAAAACTGGGGCAAGGGTACGGAAGGCCTTGGGCAGGCTATTATTCAATGAATAATAACCCATCAGCGATCCTTTCCAGTCATTCCTGGTATAGCTGCCGGCAAAAGAAAAACTTTGCACGAAATAAGCGGACCCATCGCCAGGATCCAAAGGATAATGAAAGACATTGTACTCGGCAGCAGCGCCCGCCCGTAGGTCGATCCCTCCCGGCGAATGGAAGTCCCAGGACACCTCACCGGAGAAATTCACCATATGCGTATTGTTCACCAGTCCATTGCTGATACCCGGGTCCCGGGAGTACCTGATATTGCCGGCCAGCGTAACATTCGATCGCAATCGGGGAGCAGGAACAACGTAATTGAAATTAGCGTATACGTTTCCGGCACCATTCATATTCACGGGCATGGAAACCCGGGCGCCATTGCTTAGTAGTCTAACATCATTCTGTACGGAATGGACCATCAGGCTGCCGCTGAGCATGGCCGAAAAAAAACGCTGCGTACCCATATGCAGGGAGGTATAGGACACGCTGAAGGAATGCATGAAAGGTTGTTTCAGCAAGGGATTTCCCCGTTGAATGAACAGGGAATCGGTGGTCACGGCCACGGGCTGCAATTGTTGCAAGGTAAGAGAGACAGGTTTGCCGCTGTAGGACAGTTGTATGCTTTTCGCATTTTGCCAATCCATACTGACGGAGGCTGAAGGCAGGAGGTTGAGATACTGATTCTTGAAGGTCCCACCTTTGGTGAAGTCTTTGCTTTGCATCTGATCGGATTGTACCCCCGCCCCGAGATTAATACTCCATCTGCTCCAGTGGACCCTGTAATTCACCGCACCCCTGCTCCGCTGATAAACATTGTCGAATGCATTGGTTTGACCGCTGTCCGGATGATCGAATTGTTGGGTAATGCTGTCACGCCGGAAGGTAGCATTGATGGCCTCGTTCCGGATATAGGAGTAATCCATTTGTATATCCAGCAGGCTCAGGGCATTTAAAGGTATTTTATATTCGATGGAAGGCGAAAGGACCAAAGAAGAATTCCCACTGGTCGTATGCTGGTCCAGGTCACCGGTGGAATTGGTGGCAGTGGAAAAATGGGTCCGGGAAAAATTGAAACCATTTTGTTCATGACGATCGCTAAAAATGTCCAGGTTCACCAAAAGAGAAGGGAGTGCCTGCCTCCCTTTGTGTATGTACTGCAGGCCAGCGTCGATCCTTTTGTCGCTGGCGACGGTGTTGTTATCCCCGGATGAATTATATATGGCTGCATTGGATTGTGCATACCGCTGGGTTATCTGCTGGGAAGATTGGGTACTGCTGTGCGACAGCTGAACATCGGGACGGAAGATCAGTGAATTATCCTTATCCAGTCTGGTTTCTATATTAAAATTGAGGTGTTGCAGGTCCTGCCGGCTCACGGAGGTCGTATGTTGCTCCAGCAAAGTGGAAGCGTCTCCCGGGAACAGGTTGAGGGACTGCGACTTTTGTTCACTCTTTGTATGCTGCTGGCTGTTGGTGAAACTGCCATAAGCATCTGTAGCGTCCGTCCACTGGTCTCTGTAATTGATCCCGGCATTCCATTTATCTCTGATGCCGTATGCACCCACGCCGGCGATAGCTGCAGGTGCCGGTTTGCCTGACTCGAACCCATCCACATTGCCGGCATCTCCAATGATCGACATTTGCCGGGCCCCGTGCATATCATGGAGATCCATGGAGGCAGCATAGACGCTTTCGACGCCGGCGCCCAGGGCCAGCTTTCCGAAATCCCCTTTTCTCCTGTTGTTCTTTAGTACGAGGTTGATGGTCTTGTTGCCCGGAGGGCTACCGGGCAATCCACCACGCTGTTCATAGGCAGTAGGATACACCTGCACCTGTCGTATGATGTCGGCGGGCAGATGTTGTAAGGCGAGTTTGGGATCACCTGCAAAGAATGGCTTACCGTCTACCAGGATACGATCGACAGGCTGTCCATTGATGCTGGCTGTACCATCGTCATTGACCCGGATGCCGGGCAGCTTGTCCAGCAGGTCCGACAAGGGGGCGTAGGCGGCAGTATGGTATCGGCTGGCATTGTAAGCAATGGTGTCCTTTTTCAGTATCATGGGGGGCTCGGCCACGATGACGGTATCCAGCAGCTTCACCCGGATCTTTCGCGCGGTGTCTGTGTTGCCGGGCTGCTGACCAAGCGCAGGTGCGGCAGCTGCCAATAGGATCACCAGCAGGGCGATGGTATAGCTTGGGCAATATAAAAGACCGGAGGTTTGCCGCGCGAAGCAAGCCACCGGTCTCGATGTGGGAGCCATATCAATCTGCCAGTATCAGCTCGACAGGTGTTGGAAATCCGTCGGCATCAAAGAAGGAGCTGATCGTTGGCGGGGTTGCTGTATAGGTGCAGGAGCCTGCCGGGATGGTCAGTGTGGCGTCAGAGCCTGCCGGGATAGTGACATACGAGCCCCAGTAAACAATGGGCTGTAAGCTGCTGGGCATAAATTCAAGGGCAAACCGTACCGTGACAGCAAAGCCGTTGGGGTTATGCACCAGGCCTGTATAGCCGGCATTGATAATGATCGACATGGGGTTGAAAATGGTGGGTGTCACCCAATATTCTCCGAAGCTGAACACATCCGCGGGGGCGCTATAGGTTCCTCCCGGGGCAGTATTCGTCCAGGAGTTGACCACACCCATGCCCATGGTTTGGGAGGTCGTTATTCCGATGTTAGTGCTGGTGAGTCTGCAGGTAGCGGAATTCTGCACCCCTTTTGTAAAGGCAACGTTATAATACTGGCCGATGACATTGGTAGAGATCAGCACAGAACAAGTAAGCAGCAATGAAAACAATATTCTTTTCATGTAGAAAGGTTTTAAATTTTATAAGGATAAATTAAACAAACAAAGGGTCAGGTGAATACAATAATAGAAGCCCGGCCGGGCCCTCGTCGGATCTTCGGCTATAGATCACCTATAGTTTATTTGCTTTATAAAATTAGGCTAATACCAGGTACGCAGGCGTGTAAATCGCTGCCACTTTGTAAGTGCATCGTAATGTCGGATAATTGCATCGATTGTCCGGCTAAGCGATGCGCGTGTCGCGTCAGCCATTGAAGACTATCCGGGTGGATAGCCTGTGTTATATAAGTGATTACCCCACCGGGAAAGTAATGCTCTCCCCATCCCAGTAAGTCACAGCCAGCTTATCAGCACCCATCAGGATACCCACGCCTTTAAAGCTGACTTTCCCGCTGACGATCCATTCAAAACTATAATGAGTGATTCGCGCCTCCACTTTCAGCGTACCCGACACAGGGCCGCCCTTTTCCTCGATCCAGCTTACATAATATTCGCCTGCGATCGGGTCTTTATCATCTCCCTTCTTTTTACGGGCGATCTCATTCATGATCTTCTTGCTCTCGGTATGCGTATTGGTCCAAACCCCATTCAGGCAACCATCACCAATAATATCATACAGGACCATGCCCCATAGTTGGGCACCGCCGCCTTTCTTGTTTTTCATGCAGGTTAGTTATGGACACCAAATATAACGCAGCAGGAATAACCGAAAAAGCGTGAAAACACCTGAATTAGACCGCAGCCGTCAAATTACGGCCCTGAGGTCCTCGGGCCGGCATACATAAAGATAATGGGTACCACTACGATCCGCGTATTCACATTCTCTCCGGCAACCCAGGTTCTCCAATGCCTTCACTTCCGCAGCGTGCGTGGCCAGGACGGCCATGCGTACCTCGGTTCGCTGCAGTCGTAAGAAGAAATGCACCAGCGCAGCCTGCCAGACCAGCGCCATCCTTCGCGTATGCGATTTCCATGAAGGCGGCCCCGTGAGAAAGACCTGGCCGCCCGTGTCCTCCAGTAAGAACACAGGCCGGTCCTCCAACACCATCACCCAGGCCTGGGGACGCCAGCTGTCTTCCTCATCCCGGAACTGCAGCTCCAGGCTTCCCAATATTTTTTCCCACCTCGCATAAGGCAGGCCGGCGCCCACGCCAATGCAATGGGCAATGTAGGGAAGGTCATCTTCCACCACCTGTCGGAAAAAGGCATGGGGACCAGTCGATGTCATGTTATCAATTTTACGGGGTTACCTTGAGCGCAACCTAAATGAAAATATGTATTTTGATCTAAGTCTTACTCCCAAATAATCTTTTTTTAGAATACGTGCTTACATTTAGCCACCTTCCTTATTAGTGTTATATCCTTTCCCACTTCGTGACCTACGCTATTTCAACTTTCAGCTTCTCCATTGAGGCCTTCTGACCAGTGGCAATATTCATCACGCTTTAAAACTTATTTTATGAAGTCCCGCTTCACGCGCCTTTGCGTAATCGCATGTGCATGGATCATCCTTGGCAGCGCTGCACCTGCCAATTCCAACAAAGCCCCCATCGCGAAAAAGACCTTCTATTATTGGTACTTTTCGGATATGGACAACTTCCACCAATGGGCTTCCACCGCCACCGAGATCAACGATCTGCAGAACCTCACGGGCCTGCTTGTCAACCAGAACCAGGGCGGAGGTACGCTCATCGCCAACGGGTTCACGAACAACAACTACCCGCATAATAGCCCGCCTGCACAAAAGCTCTACACACACTAAGCCGCTGCTTCAATATCCAGTATTCTGTTCAAGCTTCGGATTCCTTTGAACATCGCTCAGAGGAAAAGGATAAAGTTTTGCGTTGGGCGTCCACCCTGCTTTTTCAGCAGCGAGAATGATATCCGCTTGCCCCCATCGTTTCAGGTCCGCCCACCGGTGGCCCCATTCCGCGAAAAGCTCGATCCTGCGTTCCTGTGCGACGGCCGCTAATACGTCTGCTTGCGTCCCTCCGGTCGGCAGGTCCGCCAGGCCGGCACGGCTCCGTATACGATTTACGTCGGTGATGGCCTCATCCAGCTTACCCTGTTGCGCCCTTGCCTCTGCCCGGATCAGGATCATCTCTGCCAGGCGCAGCACCATATTGTATTCCCGGTAGGGAAGCCCCGACCTTATCTTGTATTTGGCCGGATAGGCATAGGTCACTCCGCTGATGGTCTTTGCTCCTACCCAGTCCGCCAGCCGCAGGTCCGAAGGTTCAAAGGCGGCCAGCAGGAAAGAGTCCAGCGCATAAGCAGGTTTGGCTTGCGGGTTATCCGCGGGCAGATAATAATTGCCTTCTGCGGTGTTGGTACTATTGCTCACAGGCTGCAATTGCAGGATCGCTTCGCGGCTGCCTTTGAGGAATACGCTGTCCAGGGAAGCTTCCAGCTGATAGTTACCGCTTTCGATCACTGCAGTGGCCGCAGCTTCCGCGTCTACCCACGCGCCCATGGTCAGCCAGGTACGCGCGGCAAGGGCTTTCACTGACCACCGGTTGGGTCGGCTTCTTTCTGACGGTCCGGGGTCCTCCCATGCATACGCCGTATCCAGCAGGCTTTCCGCCCTGCTCAGGTCACTGAGCACCTGGCCGTAAATAGTATCCGGCACGCTGCGGCCCAGGGTGGCATTTATGTCCGCATTCGTAGTGATCACCCGCGGTACGCCGCCCCATAATACGACCAGGCGGCTGTACACGAGCGCCCGTACGAACAGGGCCTCTCCTGTGATCTGCCGCCGCGCGCCTGCAGACACCTGCTTGCTGCGGTCGAGGTTCTCCAGCAGCATATTGGCGTTATAAATAGTATTGTATGCGGTGCTGTACAGTTGGGCGATATAGGTATTGTTACTGGACAGGACATTGCCGCTGAATGCGTCCGTGGCGGGAGAAGACTGAGTCGGTATACATTCGTCGGCGGATAAGGAGGGAAAGAGCGTATTACCGCCATTCAAAAAAGATCCTTGCGTTGTCATGGCACGGCTGTACATGCCCATCAGCGCCCCTTTGGCCGTCTCATCCCCGGAGAAGATCGTGGCTGTCCCCAGCGAGGTCTCGGGGTCTCCCACCTGGACGAACTTCCGGCAGCCCGGCAACATCATGCCGGCCATCATCGTCCATAAGAAATATTTTTTCAGCATGTTGCTTTCATTGTTCGTTTATTAAAATGCCAGCTGTATACCTGCCTGCACGGTACGCAATGGCGGCAGCACCAATCCCTGCGTTTCGGGGTCCGTCCCCTTATAGCGGCTGATGGTAAAAAGGTTCTGCCCCTGGAGGAACACCCTGCCGCCGGAGCAATGCACCCGTCGCATCCATGCGTCCGCAAGTTGCCATGATACGGACAGGGTCTTCAGCCGTAAATAAGATGCATCCGTCATGATGGCGCTGCTGGCCGTATAATTACTCAGCAGCTTGCCCGCGTCCGTGCCCGGGTTCGTGGTCAATTGCTGGTAAGTCGCCGTTTGCCCCGGATGCGTCCAACGGTCTTCTACAGCCGTCGATTGGTTGGTCTGCATTCCGGCCCCCAGCATACCCGGTGGCGTAACGGTATAAATAGCCGTCTCATAGCTGACGCCCTTTTGCACGCGGCCATCCAGGTGCACATCGATCTGGAAGGACCCGACCCGGAGACTGCTGAAAGCGCCACCATACCAGCGCGGGTCCCAGTCCCCGATGACGACCCTGTCGGAGTCGTCGATCTTACCATCCTGGTGGACATCCTTGAACTGGTAAAGCCCCGTCTGCTTGTTGACGCAGAGGAGCCGGTAAGTCTTCAGCACATTGATGGACTGGCCGATCACCAGGGTGCTGGCATAAGCGCTCACATCCAGGTGAGGGAAGTCCACCAGCCGGGTCTTTGGCGCATTGGCATTGAGGCCCATCGACCATTGCACCTTCTTCGTATGAATGAGGTCTGCACGCAGGCTGAGCTCCCAGCCCGACACCCTCAGCACGGCGGCTGAATTGCGGATCTCCGATACAAAGCCTGTCTGCAACGGTAAGGAATAGGGTATCAGTTGATTGGAACAGGTATTGACGTAATGGGCCGCTTTCAGGAAGACCTTTCCCTGCCAGAAGCCCATCTCCATCCCTATTTCCTGTTTCACGACTTTCTCCCATGCCAGGTTGGGGTTGGCAAGGGTGGTAGGATAGAATCCCGTGACGCCCTGGTAAGGGACAGTAGTAGTGGCGGCCCAGGCGGAACGGTACCTGTAATCGCCGATGGCGTCATTGCCCGTCACGCCATAGCTTACCACGACTTTGCCCAGGCTGAACCAGGGCAGCTTTTCCCGGAAGAACTTGCCGTTGGTGAAGATCCATGCCACCCCTACGGCGCCGAAATTGCCGAACTGCCGCCCGGGGCCAAATCTGCTGGAGCCATCCCTGCGCGCCGTAAGGTTCAGGATGTAGGTATTGTCCCAGTTGAAATGCGCCCTGCCGAATACGCCGGTATAACGATAATCTGTTACCTGTCTGTCATCCGCCGTTTGGCCGGCGGCGGAAAGCCTGCCCAGCAGCGCGTCGCTGGTATATCCTGTGGCGGACTGCGTAAAAATGGTATTGCGCAGCCACTGCCAGCTGCTGCCGGCAAGGAAATTCAGCGCCAGCTTACCCACCGTGTCCCTTCGTTCCAGCTGCGGCTCGACTATCCAGCTGCGGTATCTGGTCACAGCGGCATAGCTGCTGCCGGTGGGTTGAAAGGCGGGGTCCTGCGCCCGGATAGGAATAATGCCGTTCTCCCGCACATGCACCTCGTTGGCGCCTCCGTTGACCAGCACCGACCAATGCCGCCAGAAACGAGAAGTTTTGGAAAGGTCATAGTGTAACTGCATATTCACCAGCACATTGCTCGTCCTTGCCTCATAGGTTTCCAGCATGGCAGCATAAGGGTTGGTGACGGCGACGCCACCGGGCTCGAATTGCAGATGTCCGGCGGTATCGTACGGGGAAGGTGTATTGGGCGCCATGGTGATCATGGCGCTGAGATCGTCGATATACTGGTGATTGTAATCCAGTGCCAGAAGGCCCGCCATCTGTAATTTTAATAGTCCGTTCTTCGAGCAGTGCTCCAGGCTGGAAGTGAGGGCGCCTTGCGTGTTGGCAGGCCGGCCGGGGACGACATTGGCCTCCCGCAGGTAATGCAGGGCCACCCGGGCTCCTGTGTTGGCGCCGGCATGCGCATACGAGGCATCCGCCGTCATGCGGGGTGCCGTATTGCCGATCAGCTGTTTGGGATAGTTGGTATACCGGGTGGTGTCCCAGGCGACGAGGTCCGGTGCATGGACGATGTCTTCCTTGATGCCATCGTTTGCCAGGGCTTCCCGCCGCATGCGGAGATAGGCCGTGGTATTCAACAGTGTGGGGACCCGGGTCACCTTGCTGCCTCCTATGCTGTATTGTAGATTCCATTCCGGCTCGTCCTTCCTGGCTTTCTTCGTGGTGATGAGGATGACGCCATTGGCGCCCCTGGACCCGTAGATGGCCGTGGCATCCGCATCTTTCAGCACTTTAACGCTTTCGACATCGGCAGGGTTGATGACTACCGCCGGGCTGAGCGAGCCAGCTGCATTGCCGATGGGCAGGTTGCTCAGGCTGATATTATTGGGCGCGTAGGGTATCCCGTTGATCAGCAGCAAAGGGTCCGTGATGTTGGCGATAGAGCCGGGGCCCCGGATCACCATCCGCACGCCGGCGCCATTCACCCCACTGGTCTGTGTCACTGACAGTCCGGGTAACCAGCCGGACATCATCAGCAAAGGGTTCGACACAGGCTGGGTCTCGAAATCACGCGCCTTCATCGTGGCAATGTTCCCGGTGGATGTACGCTCGAAGCTCCTGTAATAGTTGGTCACCTGGATCTCGCCCAGTTCGCGGGGAGAGAAAGGAAGGGTCACTTGCATGACGGCCGCATCCGCAAGCACCGTATCGACCGTCTTTCGGCCGATGTGCGTCACTTCCACACTGTCGCCCCTGGCTGCATTGGTGAGGATAAAGACCCCATCTTTGAAGGTACGGGAAACTTTTCCCGGGCCTTTGAGGATGACATTGGCGCCAGCCAAAGGCTGCTGCTGATCATTGAAGACATGCAGGGTAATGATACTGTCGGCGCCGGCATCACCACGGAAAGCGGGCGCTGGCGGCGTCACTGCCGCCGGCTTAATAAAGATCATGGGAGATTCGGGAACGAGTATTAATCTGTAGGGTTTCAGCTGCTGGTTCAGCACATCGATGGAGGCTTTATTGACATGCAGGGGGAAACGAAGGCTGCGGTCCAGCCCTGCGATATGCGTTTCACAATGACACTGTTTTTCCAGGATGCGCCGCAGTTTGGCCGGCGTAAGATCCTGCTCGTTGATGGTAAATACGGCATGTGCAGGATCCATCTGTGCTTTGACGGTCGGAGACAAGCATATGGACGCTACTAACATAGCCGGCATACAGCACCAATACCTTCGCGACAGTGTGCGTAGGGCGTTGGTCGCCATTACTAAAGTTTAAAGTTTGATTAGACAAATTACCAGGCGCTCCGGTGAAATTACCGGAGACGAGCCTGGCAGTTGGTTCACTAATAGGAAACTTTCTTAATGGATAAGATTACTGCGCCAAGGTTTATGCGCTGCTACTAACGACAGGAGTTTGTTTGGGTCTGTGTTCGAGTAAAGGTTTAATGGTAATGGAACTGATTGGCAACCCCAATTACTTTCTAACAATGATCGTACTATCATGGATCTCAAAATGAAGATCAGGTAATTCCAGCAGCTTCAGCAATTTCCGCAGAGGGATATTCTGTGCGATATTGCCAATGCCCAATGATCTGATCTTAACGTCTTTTTCGATGCGCACCTTCATCCCGTGCCATTGTGCCAGCTGGCAGACGGCGGCACGGAGGTCCAGGTCGTCGAAGTTAAAGTACCCTTCTTTCCAGGATAAGGCGTTATCAAGGTTGACATTGATGACGTTGACGGCATCGTTCTCCCTGACCTGGGCCTCTTGCCCGGGATGCAATTCGACAATTTGTTTTCCGCTGTGAACTTTCACTTTTCCTTTTTGGAGGATGACGGTCTGCACTGACTCGCCCGGATAGTTCCGCACAGCGAACTGCGTCCCCAATACTTCTATCTGCCTTCCTCCCGCCCCAACGATAAATGGATGTTGGGGGTCATGCTGCACCTGGAAGAAAGCCTGTCCGGTGAGTTCTACGTTGCGCTGGTGGCCGGCGCCCGTGATGGGGTACCGCAGCGTGGACCCTGCGTTCAGGATCACCTGCACGCCGTCCGGCAATGTCAGCTCATATTTTGAACCAAAGGGAACATGCAGAACATTATAAGGTACGGCAGGGGTGGGTAAGGTGGCGCTGCGAAGGTAGCCCGGCATGTTCAGGATGTCGGTGGTATAGCTTACCCGGTTGCTGTCGCCCAGGGCAGTTACCGTAGCGCCCTGTATGGCCACCTGGCCTTGCACGGCCGGATCGATCCCGACGGATGACCCGTCTTCCAGGTACAGTGAAGCTCTCTCAGCCGACACAGGCATTGCTGCCAAAAGAGCATGGGTTGTTTCCGTTATGGGCTCCTGTATTCGGCTACGCCATAGATACGTATTCCGCCATAGATACAGGCCAACACCCACCAGAGCGATCAGTACGGCGGCCGCCGTCAACTGACGGTACCGGCGGATCATAGGAGCCCGCTGTTGAGACAGCAGGGATTGATCTCTCAACATCTCGAACTTCCTCCATGTAGCGTCTTTGCTTACCTGCCGGCCTTCCCGTAAGGCCCCGATCAGCACCTCTTCCCGGACTTCTTCCTCCAGGAAAGTGCGGTGCGATGGGTAGGCGTCCCGCCAGGCTTCCAGCTCCTGTAGTTCAGGCGCTGTGATGTCCCGGCGCAATTGCCTGGCTATCAGGTTCGCGATATGGAATTCATTCGCCATGAGGATCTTAAATGGTTTAATGGATAGTTTTCAAGGGAAATAGTATCGTCCTGTACGATATAATAAATGCGCGACGGAATAAAAACGATGGGAAAAAACGGACTTTTTTTAAAATTTTTAGAACAATGTCTTCAAGATCCAGAGGATCAGCAGGATATGCAATCCTTTACTCACGGCCTCCCCATAGATCTCTCCTTTGGCGCGTTCCGCATACTGCCGGACCGTCTGCTCGCTGACGCCCATCTGCTCCCCCACTTCTTTGGCCGTCCTGTTCTCCACAATATACAGTTGGTAGGCTTCCCTCCAATGGGCGGGCATCTTTTCCAATGCAGCCTCGATACAATAGACCAGTTCCGACTTCAGGATCTTCTGGTCAGCCTCGCCATCCTTCCCCGCCTCTTCCGTCCGGGCCAGCCATGCCGGTCGCCGGGACCATAGCTCTTTCCGCCGCCGGTCCTTACGCCGTCTTTCCAGGCATTTATGCTTCACCGTGTCATGGAGGAAACCTTCCACGTGCTGCAGGGATTCCATCTTCTCCCTGTGCTCGAATAATTTGCCAAAGCCATGTGCTACATCATCTTCCGCATTCTGCTGATGGGACAGCAGCGCATAGGCCATGGCCGCCAGCCGGCCCTGGAAGAGATCAAAGACTACTTTGAAAGCCTGGTTTTCCCCACTACGGATCTTTTCGATCAAGAGAGGGTCTGCATACTCTTGTTCCATGATTGACTAACAGTTCTGGTTACTAATATCAATGATCAATACCTGACAGGACAAGGTTACGCTGGAACATAAAGCAAAAGACGAGAGAAACTTGAACCTCCGGCAGAAGACCGGTGCCGTAACAGGAGATTGACTGATTTTGCGACGAGCCGTAAAAGTAATAAAAAAACGACAAGACCTCCTAAAAGGTTTGCCGTTAGCGTCAAAAAATAACATTACCGTTGTGACCATCCTTTTTCCCGGATGGATTATTATAATATAGGAACTTTAAAATGCACCTTATCCATGTCACATCCATCCACCATAACACAGCATATGATATACTATGGGTTCCTGGTCTTCTGCACCCTGGGATTCCTCCTCACATGCTGCGGATTCCTCTTTTACAGGCTGCTGTTCAAACCGTTAGTCTTTGGCCTGATGCTCCTGGCTGTATGTCCCCTAATGCTTTTCCACCACCTCCATGCACTGGCTGCAAAGCAGGATAAAAAGGATGATGTTCTTGTCGGAGAAGCGTAGCCGAAGGAATTGCAGCGCCTTGCCTTTATGTTCTTTTACGGTGTGAATGGAGATCCGCATCTGATCAGCGATCTCATCGTTCTTCAATCCTTCGAGATAGGCCAGTTTGAAGACCATGCGGCGTTTTTCAGGGAGCTTTTCGATCTCGGTGTAGATCTCCTGCATCAGCTCTGCCCGGATCATCTGGTTGACGATCAGCTCCTGTCCCTTTTCTTCTTCCAGGTACAGCAGCTCTTTGCGGCTGGACTCCTTCACCTGGATATGCCGGAGGAAATTCAGGCAGGCATTGCGGGTAGTGATATACAGGAATGCTTTAATATTCTGGGGAGTGGCAAAGTCGGTATGTTTTTGCCAAAGCTTCACATACGTGTCTTTCACAATGTCTTCCGCGTCCTGCTGGTTGCCCACCAGCTGGGAAGCAAAATAACATAGGGGGCGATAATGCAACTGAAAGAAGTATGAGAATGCATGAGGATCACCCTTTTGAAATTCAATGATGAGATCCGGATTTAACTCAGGATGGTCCATGTGTAATCTCTGGTTTTAGGCTACTTTAGAAAGATTGTTTTCAATGGACCCACCATACCGGAGAATCCAGTTCGTTCTTAATTAAAAGGTAGTGTGCTAATAGAAGGTTTAAAAATAAGGCCTTATAATCTTCGTAGCAGGAACACAAGATCCAAACTTTCAAGGCTTTTTCAAAGAAGGCAATCGTTCAAATTTTTGTGTTCAGATGTGGTGCTACTAAACTAGCTAATATTCCTGATATCGCAAAAAAATGTCCCCGAGGGTCATTTCCCAAATTGCGAAGACATTCATTTTTTTTCTTGTATTTCATGGTACTAAAAATCTCCCCTCCGGCTTTCCGGAAAGGGAGAAATTATGGTAGGGGGTTAAAAGTTATTGACTGAAAAAACAATTAATGGTGTCGGACTGGACGGATCTGTCGATCCCGAAATTACGATCGTGTTATTCTTGAACATAGGAAAGAACCAGGTATAGGTGGTCAGCAAGTCCCCGGACGCCTGGTCCCTGATCTCAAAATTATAGGCGCCCCCAGGACCGGCTGCAGCGCTGTATTTCTTGAAATCCGTGATCCCCTTATATCCCAGCACGGGGAACTCCATGTTGGCAGGGTCCGTGTCCAGGTTGATCGTCAGCGATTTACCGCCTACGGATAAATTCACGAACCGCACACCCGTCGAACTATCGGTGTAATAAGGGATGTTATCCTTCACCAGTAGTGTATCGGCATGCGCCGTATCACCAGCTAGGAAGAACGAAAAAATGTCGCCGGACTTCAGCGTCAGACTGCCATTGAAAATTTTGAAGCCAGTGTCGGTAGAGGGTACGACCAGCAACGATGTGGCGCCTGCCACAGGGGAATACAGCTGGGAGGTGCCATAGTAGACGGGGATCATATTGTTGCCATATGAGGGACTGTTATAATACCTGCCCCCTGTATCGGTGCCGAACATTGGCACGATGGAGCTGTTATCCGGCATGGCGTTCACGACAGTGACAGAGGCGGGGGCCGGGGTAACTTTATCTTTCTTACAGGCAATCGCGGCAAAGAGCAATACGGTTACAACCACTACAGTTAGATGGGAGGTTCTCATTGAATAGTTAGTTATAAAATTAAGGTGTCAGTTGCTATATCAGGTTGCATAACAACAGGTTGATATAATGGCATAGGCAATCGGTCCTCGCCTGAATGGCAAGTGGATGATAAGGCCACCCGGTAACTGGAGGGGTTAGTTCCAAGTTATTTTAGCTGTGAAACAGTGGTTGGGTGTACTAACGGTGGGGAAGGTTTAATGATCCGGGGGAGATAGGCTCCCTGAATGATAGAAACACGTGAGTGGGGGAAAAGGACTATTTAAGGTATTGAAAACCCATACTATTATTTTACAAAAAGGGTGAAAACACCTGCTGCCGGTATAAAAGAACAGTTAAATTTACTATTTCCACATCAATGATCAAACCTGCCAAACGTAGCCGTGTCTATCCCAGTTTCGAAATCTGGTTTTGGTAAGAAGGTTCAGGTTCGATTGCAGTTGTCGGCGCTAGGATGCAATCGATTAAAAGAGACTTCTTTAGTGAACCGGACAGTGTAAAGTAATTTTATGTTTTCTTTCCATCATATGAATTAAAATATGACCGAAATGATTAAGCCCAAATTGTTTATTGGTTCCTCAATAGAAGGTCTAAGCGTTGCATATTCAATTCAAGAAAACTTAAAATTTATAACGGAAGTAACAGTCTGGGATCAAGGTGTTTTTAATTTATCAGAATTCATCTTAGAGTCTTTAGTAAAGATTTTAGACACTTCGGACTATGGAATTTTCGTATTTACACCAGACGACCATGTAAAAATTAGAGGCAAGAAAGATCTAGTTGTAAGAGATAATGTTTTATTCGAACTTGGATTATTTGTTGGCAAACTTGGTAGAAATCGCGCGTTTATTGTAATGCCAGATAACAAAGATTTTCATTTGCCAACGGATTTATTAGGAATTACTTCTGGAAAATATGAAGCCAATAGAACCGACAATAATATGCAGGCAGCCACAGGTAGTTTCTGCAATAAAGTTAGAGAAGCAATACAAAAACAAGGACCGCTTAAAGTATCAAGTGAAGCCCCGGAAACTTATCCTGAAGTTGTTAAAGCCATTAAAATTGAAGAGAACGATATTTTTACACTATTGTTTATTAAAAATGATTATAACAAAGCAAGATTGGCTTTAAAAAAGAAAATTCGTTATACAAAAAATAAAAATAAAAAGATAGACCTAAGAATACAGCTTTGCTACGCAGAATTTAAAATTGATTCATCAAAAGGAAACCTAGAATTCGAAAAACTTATTACTGAGTACCCTTCCGACGAGTCGCCGTACTTATATTATGCTAATAATCTGTATTGGAGCAACTCGTACAAGAAGTCATTAGAAGTTATTGAGCATGGATTAGTACGGTTAGGCAGTATAACGTCACTAGTAAACTTAAAAGCTGATTGCCTATGGGGCATGAACAAGAAAAATGAGGCAATCGAAACTCTAAAAGCTGCTCTCAGTTCAAATACTCATCCGAATCTGATTTTAAAACTTGTAACCTTCTATGAAAATATAGATAAAAAAAATGCAATCAATTTACTTCACTTTGCTTATGCAATTCATCCGGATAATGAAATTTTAAAACACAGGTTTGCGCGAGTGGCTTATGACTATAACGAAAAGGAACTTGCTCTACTATTGCTTACTGAACTCATTTCTTCCAATAGTAAAAAGTCTGATTATTGGGCCTTGTTAGGGAATGTTTATTTGGATTTTGACCTCTACAATATTTCATTAGAAGCATATGAAAAAGCAGCTGAACTTTCTAATCATAAAGAATCTTGGATATATGAAAATATTGGGAACCTATATAACAGAAAACAACTATATAACAAGGCTGAAGAAAATCTGAAAAAAGCATTGCTACTTAATGAAAAATCAGATTATACTCATAGTAGGCTAGCTTCAGTTTATGTAGCAAAGGAATCTGAAAAAAGGAAAATCGATGAACTTAAAAATAATGCAAAAGCAAAAATTGGTTCTGATAAATTAGTTCAATAATCTTTAGAATTGGGCAGGTATTGATTCACAACAGCTCTTATGTCAACAAAAAAGGCAGGGCCAAAAGACCCCGCCCGTGTTATGGCTATTCTAATTCAGGTTTCTACTTTTTCTGCCAGTTCCGCAACTCCATCTCCACACGCCTGTTCTGTGCCATGCCTTCCGCCGTCTCATTGGAAGCCAAAGGCCTGTTGGCGCCATAAGCATGTGTCTCCAATCTATCCGGCGCAATACCCTGTGAAACCAGGTACGCCTTCACCGCCTTGGCACGCCGTAGAGACAGCGCCGCATTCCGTTCCACTGTTCCCTCGCTATCCGTATGGCCCTTGATCACCAGCTTTAGTGTCGAATCCGACTTCAAGATGGTAACTACCCGGTCCAGTCCCGGCAGGCAGTTCTTCTCTATATTGGCCTTCGCCCGGACAAAGAATATCCGGTCGGCCGCTCGATTGACGCTCATGATCAAATCCGGCCGGATAGCGGGACATCCATGGTTTGCCGTCGAACCCTTCACCAGCGGACACTTGTCATCATCATCATTCACGCCATCTCCATCGGAATCCGGAGCAGGACAGCCTTCGAAGTTCACGGAGCCTTTCACACCTGGGCATTTATCCTTGCTGTTCGGCACCATGTCACCGTCATCATCAGGGCAACCCAGCAGTTGGATCGGACCGGCGCTATCCGGGCAGGGGTCCTTATCATCCACTACCCCATCACTATCCCTGTCATGCGTAATGATAATTTTCTTATACAGCGTATCCGACTTGTTCTTGTCTTTCTTCTTTTTGTCCTCGTCCTTATCCTTCCTATGCTGGAAGATGGGGATGGTCAGGCCGATATGCACATCCGCATGCTGGATCCTGTTCTTGAACAGGCTGCTCAGCACCGAGCCGCTCCCAATGAACAAAGGCCCCATCCTTGCGCCCGCGCCCCAGGCTAACTGCCCGTTGGCATTGTACGACACGGGTGAATAGATGCTGAACCATTTCTTTTCCAGTCTTGGCGTGATAGTAAAATTAGTGACATAGTTCGGCGTCACTTGGTTGGTGTTCGCCACCGTGTTGACCATCACGTCCGCGTTGATATATAACTTCTTATAGATATTGTAGTCGCCATTCACATGCAGGGCTGTAGGCAGCTTGGCATTGATCTTCGAGGAATTACCCTTGGATGTCACCAGGCCGGCCGTCTGCAGGCGATTGAAATACTGGTCGAAGGTCTCATTGGACACTTTTTGCAGCTCGCTGGTATTATGACCGTCCGCTGTCACGGTGTATATCTTTCCGTTGGGGGAGTTGTCATAGTTCACAGATCCCAGGTCGGTAAGCGAAAGACCTAGTCTTAGTTTGTAATTGTCACCCTTGGGCCGCCATTCATACACCATTCCCAGGTCCAGTCCCCATCCTTTACCCGTCTGCTTTGTCAGCGCATCTTTGATGCTCCCGCCATTGCCCAGGTTATCAAGATTAGTAGAGTACCGGGCATTGACATCCGCCTGGAGGTTAAAGATCGTATTGGTGGCGTCGATATTCACGTTCACCGGGCCTGTGGACACACTGCCATAGGAGATGCCGGAGATGTACTTACCCGTGATACCTATTTTGAACAAACTATGATCATTCTGCATGAGGATCCTTCCCAGGGACAGACCCACTTCCGCAAAGGCCATGGTCTTCACCTGCAGGCTCCGGTTGAAGAGATCTGTATTATAATAGGCCGGATCAGTATTCCCCAGCAGGCGGAACACAGGGTCACTCAAATTAAAGACATTGCCCAGGCTGCGTACCCGGGTGATGATACCGATGGCATCTTTCCTGTCAATGTTGAACATGGCCGAAGGACCGAGTATGTCCGTATTGAGGTACATATACTTATAGTCTTTATTCGCCGACTTGTAATAGCCGTCGCCTTCAGCCATGTTGTCGAATTTGAGGCTGAAAAGCTTTTTCCGGTCCAGTTCATACGCGTTATTACCTGCATAGGCACTGGCGGAAATGATGTTTACATTCACTTTGTATTTGCTACCGGCCAGCATACCGGGATTGAGGATGATGCTATTGATACCCGAATAGTTATCGTAGCCGTAGCCGATAAAGGACTGGGCGTCGGTCATCAGGCCTGCCGCTAACCCTGCCAGGAGCAAGGCTGCCATTTTCCATTGACGCACAAGGAAATAGGATTTCACAGTATTCATACTACGGGTCTTGGTTTTTGTATAGGATATTCACCCTCACCGGGTTCTCTGAACTCTTATAAACGGAAAATGCGGGGTTCTATTGTTGGGGAATAGGAAACTTACTTAGTACTACTACAAGATCAAGTGCTTTATTTCCAAAATAAAGGGTGAAAACACCTGTATTAAATGTTTTTTCATTATTTATCTTCATCAAATCATCGAAGCACATAATTTTTTATGGTAGAAAAGTTGATCAATGCACCGCAGATGGGCCTTGGCACCTTTCCATTCTCCGGCGTTTTTTCCGAGTTAACACGCGAACAAGCTGGATCCATTCTGGACCATTATTTCCAAAAAGGAGGTAAATACCTGGAGTCCGCCCCCGTCTATAATGAGAAAAATTTCCGGCTGGTCGATCTGCTGCATTACCCGAGGGAATCTTATTTTCTTGCAGATAAATGTGTCACAGGCCTTGACCCGCAGGGACAAGTCATTAGAAGCGGAAAACACGATCATATCTTGCGGCAATTCGAGCATGAACTGACGAGGCTATCCGTCCGTTATCTAGACCTGTTCCAGGCTCATATCGTTGCTACTGACGCACCCATACCCGAGACGGCCAGTGCCCTTCAGAAACTCAAGGAAAACGGGCTGATTAGAAATATCGGCGTTTCCAATGTGACTCCCGCTCAGCTGAGAGAATTCCATGATCATTGCGAAGTGAAATTTGTCCAAAACAGGTTTTCGTTGGTCTATCAGCAGAAGAACAGGGCGGTCGAAGATTTCTGCGTGCACCATGATATCTGGCTCAACCCTTACCAGATCATTGAGCGAGGTTTGTTAACAGACTTTCCCACCAACGGTGGTAAATGGGAAAAGAAAGACCTGCGCAACTCAAAAGTTGAATACAATGGCGAACCATACACTTATATCCGGGAATGGGTGCTCGCGGAATTGTCACCCTTAGCCCGGCAACAACATACTTCCGTGGAGGCTCTTGTGATCGCATGGACGAGCCGGCAACCCCAGGTAAAAGTGCTGATCATGGGAGCAACAAGGCCGGAACAGCTCGATGGCGGTTTCGCAGGTGTGCTACAAGGCATCTCGCAGGAAACACTGGATTTGGTCAATAAAGCTTATCAACAATTGGTCGATTCCGTTCATGATCAATTCGGCAAAACACTGGAGGAATTCCGGGGAATATAATACGTTACCTATGGACTTGACAAATATCAAGGATATCAAGACCTCAGAGGGACCTGTTCTGAAGGAAGGCGACCTGGTCGAATTCTATTACCGGCTGGCCACTTCCCCCGAGAATTTTCACAACGGCAAGTTTGTTGAAACGACATATGACCCAGATGAACCCATCCAGCTAATATATTCTGAAAAGACCTTGCTAAAAGGGCTGTATGAAGGTATGAAAGGAATGAGGGCGGGGGGATCTGTCAGGATCATCGATATACCTGCCAGGCTTGCATATGGACAAAGGGCCTGGCAAAACATCGAACCCAACACCAACCTCTATATAGAAGTGGTAATTGGCCGCATACTGTACCATGCAACTATTTGACGACACATTCATTATTAGGATTCGAACGCAATATGGATAACCAGATCTCAGGAACTGCCCGCATCGGTGCCAACGTAAAATTGGGCATCAATAATGTGATCAAGGATTTTGTCGTGATCGAGGATGGTGTAGAGATAGGTTCCGGCAATTATTTTGCCCCTTTCTCCGTCATCGGTGGCTCCTCTCGGCAAAGGCTAAGGACAGAACCGTGGGAACCAACTCCTCTTGTCCCCGGCGGTGTGATCATCGGCAACAACAATTTGTTTCTGGAACATGTTAATGTACATAAGGCGCTGAACGGCGATACCATCATAGAAGATGATACGTCTATTGGCGCTTATTCACATATTGCGCATGACTGTATCGTCCAGAAAGGCGTGACTTGCGCTCCCGGCGTATTGTTGGGGGGATTCACTATCATACAACAATTTGCCAATGTAGGAATGGGAGCAACGGTCCATCAAAGGTCAGTTGTCGGCGCCTACGCCATGTGCGGCATGGGCAGCGTGGTAAAAGGCTATGTATGGCCGGGCACGACCGTGGCAGGCGCTCCTGCCCTGTTTATTAAAATGAACACATTGGGACTGAGGCGACACCAGTTCGATGATGCTGAAATAGAAGAGCTGCACCGTCATCTCCTCGACCCCGGTCCGGATGGGTCCCCGGCAGGCCAGCTGATAAGGGCATTCCACAATTCCTGCAGCAAGTTTAAAAAGAAGGATCTTCAACTTTTCCATATCCAATTAACCCGCTGATTTGCGAGCATGAGAACCATCGTCATTATTTGCGGCGTTCGGCCCCAGTACATAAAAGCAAAGGCCTTGTACCGGGAGCTCGTCGCAAGCGGCATCTCTCCGGGTAACATCAAAACAGTTGATACTGGCCAACATTATGATGCGGAATTATGCGATCGGATCATCGATGAGATAGCACTGCCCATCGACCTTCGGATCAAACATGCCCGGGATGCCTCCGCATTGGCGATCATTGCAGCATCCATCACGCAGCTTGAAATCTTTTTGTCTTCATACACGGTCGAGAAGCCACTAGTCGTCGTATTCGGCGACGCCAATCCAGCTTTGTCGGGCTGTCTGGCCGCCGTCAAACTCGGATGTCCCGTACTGCATGTCGAAGCAGGCGCAAGGCGGGATCCCTCCGAACAAGAACATCTGAATTCCAAAATTATTGATTCGGTGGCCAAGGTAAAATTATGCGTGACTGAGCGGGCAGTGGCCAATCTGGTCGCGGAAGGCAATGGAGAAAACACTCACCTGTCAGGGGATATGGCGATCCGATGGTACGCAGAATTGGTCCAAGAGATAAGTGCAGGTTGTGCCTGGGCGCCTAACAGTCCCATCCTGGTGACATTGCACAGACCCAACAATATGTCCAGACCTCTTATCGACATCCTTGTGGCCGAACTGCTACAACAGCCAAGGGCGGTGAATTGGATACTGCACCCAAGGTCGATACCCTATCTACAGCAATACTCAGGCCGGCCAGGGAACATAAAATTCCTCCAGCCGCTTTCTTTTTACGCAGTCCTGAAGGAGTTGTCCAACAGTCAGGTGCTCATTACGGACTCAGGGGGTCTGGCAAGGGAGGCCGTTTATGTCAAGGTTCCGGTCCTAATGCGTAGAAATACTGGCGGGTGGCCTGAATTAAGAGACCTCAACCTTCTGAGGAACCTTTCCGTTACGGCTGAGGATATCATGAATGGCCTCGCCTGGGCGGCAGCAGTCCGGTCGGGTTACCCACCAGTCAATCCATTTTACATCGAAGGCGGGGTCGAACAAGCCATCCAAATGATAAAAAAAGAATTAACTTAGAAAACTAACTATTGTTCTGTCATAAGCTATGGTCAGAATCGAACAGAAATACCAGGACTCGTTCCATCGTCTTCAACAGATCCCCAATCTGTTCAACAATAATATTTCCATCTTTTTAGATGATGTATATGTGCCACTGAGATCTAACCTAAAGCTCTGCATCGATGTGAAGAACGACTCGCTTTCTACCCTTTCCATCAGATCCTTTGAAAAAGATATTATAAGCGCGGATCGAAAAGAAATAATAGGAGGTAAATCCTTGGACCAGACTTATTTACAACCATTGTTCGACAATATAGAAGCGTATATTCGAAACAAGTCAGATCGCATCGCAGGTGTCAGGCTCAACAAGAGACCGCTGGTGGCATCTCCCGTCTGGTCCAATGGAAGGAAGGAGAACTTTGCTTATATTGAGGTATCTTCTGCTATAGCCCTTTTCAAAAATGTAGTGTTACTGGCGCCACCCGGAGCAGGAAAAAGCACTATTGCGAAAAAGATTGCATGCTTGCATTATCGACGATTTTACAATAAGGATGAGAACGAAGTTCCCTCTTTCTGGGACTTCAGGAAAGAAAAGCTGAATCCTGTTTTCGTGGAGGTCAAGTCGTTAGTGGCCAGTGCTGTCTTTCCTGGAATAGAGGATAGTGCATTCGCGGCAGATGAGCGGATCTATCTGAACTATTTGAAGACCGTCATACTAAATAACAACCAGGCAGAATACGATTACATTCTTGAACAGCTCAACAAAGGGAATGGATTGCTTATTTTTGACGGACTCGACGAGATAAAATTATCACATTACGACAACAACACGCTGGAAAAAAGAAGGGACCAGATCAGAAATCTTATCCGCTGCCTGGCCGAAAGATTTCCGCTTTGCAAAGTTGTCGTCACTTCAAGGCCTGCGGGATATTCTTCGTGGTCATTAAAAGATTTCGAGACGATAGAGATCATGCCGGTCGATGAAGATGAGTCTAAAATGCTGATCGCGTCTTTTTTGAAGGTATTTAGTAACAGAAGTGTTTCCGAAGATGAGGTCAACGTCCTGGTCAGACACCTGAAAAGCGTCCCCAACAATTTAAGAGAACAACCGCTGTTCATTCTATTACTGTCGTTCCTGCACCAACAGCATCCGAGCCACCCGCTGCCTGTGGAAAGAGGAGACCTCCTGAACCATTCGATCTCGGTACTGCTTACCTCTTGGACACTGAGGAATACGAAGGAAAAAAACCTGCTGACTTACCTGGGATGCGATAAAGACAGGATGATAAAATGCCTGGAGAATATAGCCTATGAGTCGCTGCAAGCCTCGGAAAGATCAAAGGAGGCGGATAGTCAGGACATTGATCTGGGGCTGATCCTGGTTGAACTATACAATCTTGGGGCCACAGTAGATATGCATAAAACGCTCGCATACATCAGTGAGAATGCCGGCATCCTTTATTCGGATAAGCCTAATAATTATAGATTTACACATCGTCTGTTCCAGGAATACTTGTCGGCGTCTCATATTTCTAAAAAACAAAACTTTGTCAAACTGATAGTTGAAAGATTGTATGGCGCGTTCCAGATATGGCAGGAGGTCGCCCTGCTGGTGGTATCTATTCTTAAACGACAAGGAAATGAACTGCAGATCTGGCAACTCCTATATCAACTTTGTAAAAGCCGCAAACCTGATTTGATCTGGCTGTCAGCGAAGATCATTAATGAACATAAGTTGCAACACAATGACGAGATGATCACGGTCATTGTCGATCAGTTGAGGGATGAATACATCCAGGAGCTCAATAAGAAGGAGAACCTGCACCTGATGAAAAGGGAGGATATTGCCATGGCCCTGGGACAGATCGGCGACAGCCGGCGAGGAATAGGAGTGGGTAGGGACGGCCTTCCGGATATTGCCTGGATGAAGGTAGAAGGGAATGCATTTGTCATGGGATCCACGGCAGAAGATATCACCTTGCTAAAGGAAAATCTACATTCCGATTGGCAGTTCCAGCGGGAGACACCGGCCTTCGAACCAGTGGTCGCACCATTCGAGATATCCATTTATCCGATAACAATCATCCAATTCAATGCCTTTGTCGATGCGACTGATGGATATTACAGCGACCAGTGGTGGACAAATGCCGGATTAGCCTGGCGGTTGAAGAATGGCCCCCCGGACAATGGACTTCTAAGTAGCAATTGCCCGAGGAACTATGTCACCTGGTATGAAGCCGCGTCATTCGCCAGCTGGCTGGGTTCGAAGATGGGCAGGTTGATCCGTTTACCCACGGAGACTGAATGGGAGGCTGCGGCAAAAGGCTCCAATAACAGCATCTTCCCCTGGGGGAATTCATTCGATACTGGGAGATGCAACTCACGAGAAGCAGGCATACACAGAGTAATTCCGGTAGGGTGTTTTTCTGAAACGAGCTGGCCGGCCGATATGGTGGGAAATGTCTGGGAGTGGTGCAGCTCGATTGTGCAAAAAGACAATTTCCTTTATAGGTACCCTTTAGACTCCGGTGACGATTTCCAGCGGGAAAGGATGGACCTGGGAGATGAGGCGATGCGGGGAACGAGAGGAGGCCATTATTTGTCCGATCTATCCATGGCAAGGTGTTCTTACAGAGGACGGGATATTCCCTCTGCAAGATATTCAAGACAGGGGTTTAGGATCGTTAGAGAATTGTAGGATATTATAAAATTTACCTATGTATCTGCTAATTGAAAGCAAGAATCTAATTGATTTTCCATACGATCCGTTCAACCCCACCTACCATCAGCTGTTCTCCTTTAAGGACGACCAGGTGGGCAACCTTGTCTCCGAAATAACTTATGCTAGTCCCACCTGCTACCTTGTCTCTGGATATAGGGGCTCGGGTAAAACGTCTTTTATCAAGCGAGTCCAGCAGAAATGCAACGAACTTGCAATGGCAAACGCAGGTAAGGCATCAGGTAAAAGAGTGGTATTTGTCTATTCTTCTTTCAGTAGGTATGAAAGTCAGACCTATTTTTTAAGACAGATCATTAGAGATCTAAAAGAGACCGTCACAGACAACGCTGCGATGGCCGGCGAGTCAATTGATACATTAGATGATCTTTATGACAGTACATTCAATGCGGTAAAAAAAGAGCGTGAAAAAATATATGAAAAGAACGCCTCCGCGGAATTCAGCATGGACTCAAAGGCGTTTTTGCAAAAGATAGCATGGGCGGCTAGCCCTATCCTGCTGCCTTACCTTGTCGAAGTGCTGGCAATGCCACTCTTTAAATATATTACATGGCCCGCGTTCCCATCCATTAAAGCAGGTCTCTATTTTGCAGCTATATTTTGGGGCATCGCAAAGCTGATAAATTTTTCCGCGAAGTACAGTATTAAACAGACCTCCACTACTAAAAACACCAGGACGAATTTGTCGGATGATAATATTACATCTTATTTTTTGGACCAGGTGATCACAAAGTTCGATGAGAAAGGCTACAAGTTAGTATTTGTCCTGGATGAGCTGGATAAAGTAGATGATGAAGACCTGGATAAGCTATTAAAGGAAATGAAACCCTGGCTGGTGAGAGGGAAAGCGGACTTTATTATTGTTGCCGGACAAAAACTGACACTAAAGTATTATCAGCTGAAAGAGCAGGATGATGAGATGATGGCAAGCCTGTTCTCCAAAATAATACATATAGGATTAATGCCTGAGCATCGTTATACAAAGCTTTTTAATGATTTCCTGCTGAAAGGAGCCACTGAAAGCGCTGATATTATAAAACATATTCCATATGAAAAATTAATATCACCTGAAAAAGATATTATAACACGCGTCTGCAATAGTTACGTCTACAAAAGCAAATGTCTTCCACGTACTTTCATGAATTTGCTACGGCAGGATATCATATGGAAAGGAGAAACGGCGTTGCTGCCCGTAACAGAGAGCCAATTTGAGTTGGAACAATTAAAAATGACCATATTAAAAAAACAACTCTCTTCTCTCGATCTGAACGCCGACATCCCTGAAACCGTAAAAGGACACATAAGCATGCAGCTCTTTAGGGTAGCCGGTTTAATTACAAAAGAAAACCGGCCTTTTCTTAGCATGTTGACAATCACCGAATTTATATTCGGAAAACTGGATGGACCCTCCACGGTATACCCATATCCGCAACTGGAGGAAACATTGAAGCTATGCATACTTGATTTTTATCAAAAAGCAGTGGATGTTGGTTTAATCAACAAGGCGATGGAAAAGAAAAACGCAGTGCCGGCTGTTAGCGAAAATATGATCTTGCAGTACAAACCGGATCCGTCCAAACTATTCGGAGAGGGAGACGCACTCTTTGAATTGTTCAAATCGGATTTTCTAACTTTCATAAGTATTCTGGACGGGTTGAACAAAGAATTACATCCCACTCAGACGTTTATGGAAGAGGAAGTTTTATTCGTTGACCTTTTGCAGCGCTTTCACGAAATGGGCTTTATAAAATATAATGGAGACTATACTGCGTTATTTGAAAAACCTGTTCGATTTTATTACGAAAATAGAGGAGATAATGATTTATTTAAGAATATATATAAACACCTTGAAAAAGATAGCGTCTATATATTGCATCTGATTGACCAGTTAATTGAGCACTATACTTTAAGGAAAATGAATGATATTGTAGGCTCCATTGAAAATGTAGAAATGATAGGTTTTTTAAAAAATGAGAGATCTAACATTTCTCAATTTCGTCTCAATAAAACCAATTCCAACAAAAGCTTTAGCCTTTTGATGGATTACAAGTTCGTCTACGGTGAAGTTGAGGTAGGATCTGAAGAAATAACAAGGATAATCAATATTCTTGATGATTTCAATTTATCCGAAGATACTGGAAACTATTTTATCTCAATTATTTTCTACTTGAGCCATCAGGGGAAAGATGCTGAGAAGATTAACCTGTCGGCGACTCTGGCACTTGAGACAGCGCGAAAGGACCTAAAAGACCGCGTATTCTTTTTGATAATCAATGTTGGATCATACCTAAGACTTCAATCTCAGTTGAGGGAAGTGCGCCCGAAGCTAAAACCGTACAGCCCAAAGCCCATATACAGGTCCCGGGTGCCAAATAAAAAATCAATTAAATACGTGAAGGATAACCTTCAAAAGGGGAAATGGGGCGGCCTTTCGAAAGCTAATGGGAGGGTACTTTCTGCCCACGTTGACCGTGACAGCGAAGACAAGGATTGGTATTATGTAAATCTGAAGGTTACCTCAACCGAACCAGAAACAAATCCGTTAACCGGAAAGGTGACATTCCATTTGCATCCGGAGTTCTCCCCTTCCCAATTTACAGTCCTTGTCAAGAATGGTTTGGCTGAACTTAGAGATCTTCGTAGCCATGAGGCATTTACAGTCGGCGCCTCTGCAGATAACAATACCACCAAATTAGAACTTGACCTGAATGGGCTTACTAACTTGCCAGACGGATTTGGTTATTAAACAACTGATTATTTCCTAATTACCCGGCTTCCCCAGCTTCTCTTCATCCACGGGCTTATTCACCTCCAGCTTCTCCACGCTCGATTTCGCCCCAAATCCTCCGGCCACGATCGTAAAAGGAAAGATATATCCGTCCGGCGTCTTCTGATAATCACCAAAGTCAATATTGAATTCCGCATTGGGATCCCGGCGACCACCGCCACCGCCTCCGCCCATCATGCCCCCACCCTTGCGGGCCACGCGCAGTACATAATAGCTCTGTGCATCGATGTAATAAGTGACATAATTTCCAGCAGCGTAGGTCAGCTTCAGTTTATAGCACGCCTTACCCCCCACCGTGTCCTTACCCAGCAGCTCAATCTTACTCCCCTTGGCCGCATAGTCCACCAACGGGCCCGCGGGGTCCAACTGCGTCTGCATGTTCTTTACCATTGAATCCGGGATTGCCGCAAAAGCCCCGCCATTTCGGGGGTCGGACCGCCATCCCTTGGTAGGCGTGACGATGACCACTACATTGCCCATGCCGAAAGAGATCTCCTGCCGGTACAGCTTATCCTTCACCTGCCAGGTCTTTGTATCGATCTCCGTCCCATTCCCCATGACAGCCACCCCTTCCATATAGATGGATTTGATGGACAGCAGCTTTTCCTTCCCACCCAGGGCTTCGATATGTTTGGCGACGATCTCGTCGGCCGTCTGAGCCTTGACTGCTACTGCGAATAAGCAAACAAGAACTGCCAGGGACATTCTAAATACGCTCATATAATAAGATTTAGAGGCCCTAAGGTATAATTTCTTTAATTTTCCACTCAGAAAGCTACATATATATAAATAACTTACATGATCCGCATCACAGGCCAGTTAGTAGACATTTTCGCAGAGAACATCTATCCCGCAGAAGTTACCCTTTCAGACGGAAAAGTGCAATCCATCACTCGGCTGGAACCCGGCGACGAGCGGTATTCCCAGCAATCCCCTTATATCCTCCCCGGCTTCATCGACGCCCATGTCCATATTGAAAGCTCGCTCTTGATACCCTCCGAATTTGCCCGCCTGGCCACCGTCCACGGCACCATCGCCACCGTGAGCGACCCCCACGAGATAGCCAATGTTTGCGGCCTTCCCGGCGTGGAGTTCATGATCCGCAATGGTAATACCGTTCCATTTTACTTCAATTTCGGCGCCCCCAGCTGCGTACCCGCGACGATCTTCGAGACGGCCGGCGCTACCCTATCCGCCGTGAAAGTGAAGCAGCTGCTACAAAAGGACGAGATAAGATACCTCAGCGAGGTGATGAACTTCCCCGGCGTGCTCCACCATGACGAAGAAGTAATGTCCAAGATCGCCGCCGCCCAGGACCTGGGAAAGCCGGTCGATGGTCATGCTCCTGGTCTCAGAGGCGAGCAGGCCAAACAATACATCGATGCCGGCATCAGCACTGACCACGAATGCTTCACGGCCGAAGAGGCCCTGGACAAGCTTAAATATGGAATGAAGATCCTCATCCGCGAAGGCAGCGCCGCCCGTAACTTCGACGCCCTGGTTCCTTTGTTGAACGACCATTCCGGCCAGATGATGTTTTGCAGCGATGACAAGCATCCCGACAGCCTTCTGCTGGGACATATCAACCAGCTCTGCGCCAGGGCTGTTGCCAAAGGCATACCCCTGTTCAAAGTACTTAAAGCTGCCTGCCTCAACCCGGTCCTGCATTATAAGCTCGATTCCGGTCTGCTCCGGGTAGGCGACCCGGCTGACTGCATCGTAGTGGAAGACCTGAAGGAATTCAAGGTATTGAAGACCTATATCAAAGGCCAATTGGTGGCCGACAATGGCAATCCAAAGATCGCTTCTACCCATCTGATCCCCCCCGCGCCTCCGACCAGCGGCGCATCCATGCTGGAAGCCGCCCCCATCAATAATTTCAACGCAACGCCTCATACGCCCGCCGACTTCGCTTACCCCCTTGACAAATGGGGAGAGCAGGAGAATGTGGAACAGGTATATGTCATTGAGGCCCTGGATGGACAGCTGATCACTAACAAGCTGATTGCTCCTGTCGCAGACGTCCTTCCTGACAACGGCCTTATAAAGAGCAACCCCGCCAAAGACATTTTAAAAATAGTGGTCGTCAACCGATATAACCCGGCCCCGGTCGCCAAATCCTTTATTAAGAATTTCGGCCTGAAGCGGGGCGCCATCGCCTCCTCCGTCGCCCATGACAGCCACAACATCGTGGCAGTTGGTGTTGATGACGACAGCATCTGCAAGGCAGTCAATCTCATCATTGCCCAGAAAGGCGGTCTGGCATGCGTGGACCCGGACGCGGAGGTTTCAGAACTTATCCTTCCCCTGCCGGTCGCCGGCCTCATGAGTTTACAAGACGGTTTTGCGGTGGCCGAAGCTTACACAGCCATCGATCACATGGCAAAAGGACTGGGCTCCAACCTTAGGGCGCCATTCATGACCCTGTCATTCATGGCATTGCTGGTCATCCCGCATTTGAAGTTGGGGGACCTGGGCTTGTTTGATGGGGATAGGTTTAGATTGGTGTAACCTTGGTAACTTACCATATGGATCAACAGCAGCAAATAAACAAAGAGCTATCCAGCATCAACTTGCTACTGCAGGATACGGATTTTGCACTGCGAATGGCCATTCACCAGGATGCTGCATATCACACATCACAAGGACAGGACCCTCCCCCATTCATACGTGAGGACGAAATGAACGGCATCCTCCCAAAAAGTGCCCGGGAAGAAAGAATCGCCACTAGCCTGGCACCTTTTTATGCAGTGGAATGCGGCATCGGAATGTTGCTGGAGACAACCGGAGGAACGCCGGTCTCCTGGCTTGAAAAGATCGTCAACGGCACGGCGGGACCCGATGAATTATTTCTGCTGGATCGATTTGCCAACGCGACCTGGAAGGCAGGCCAGCCTTTCAGAGGACTGGAAAGGATCCGCCGACCCAATTTCCAGGTCGCCAATTTCCTGCCGGCTGAAGAGATACAAAAGGATACAGATCAGATCCTGGCAGCCGCCGGCAAACTCCTCGATGCCCTTCAGGATGCAAAGAAGGCCACGAAGCAAGAGCAATGGGAGGCCATCGGGCAATTGGAAAAAGATAATGACTTCGCCGCTGAAATGGCTCAACACATTGAAACCAGCTATTTCCTATCGCAACAACAGCCGGCGCCTCCTTTTCCGAATAAGGAAGATACGTCTATCATGCAAAAAAGTATTCGGGAAGAAAAGATCGCTACGAATATTGCAGGCTTTTACGCCCTTGAGTGTGGGCTGAGTTGGCTGGCCTATACCAGGCGCCGACCCCCTACCGAAACATTGAGGTCCATCATGGATGCCACCATCGGGGCCGATGAGAAGCTGTTATTCGCCAGGCTGGCTAATGCCACCTGGAAAGCCGGGCAGCCTTTCCGTGGCCTGAACAGGATCGGCCGGGATAATTTTACGCCGGCTTCCTTCCTAAGTCCTGAAGAGATCGAAAAAGACCATGTTCAAATAAGGTCGGCAGCCAGCCTGTTGCTTCAGTCCATGTAATAGAATTTTCAGGCCTCCAACAGTTCTACCGCCTCCTTCCATCCCTTCAATTGATCCTTCTGCCTCTCCACCAGCATCAGTGTCTCAAGGTGCGTGTTCTTTTGCCAACTTTCGGTGGAATGCTTAATGCCTGCCTTCAACATGTCAAGAGCCTCTTTCTTTTTGCCCATGAGCATGCTGAGCACGGAAAGATCAAAAAAACACCATGGTATATTATAGGGAGGCCGGTTCTCCGCCTGTTTGCGCAAGGAGGCTTCCGCCCGCTTCATATATACTTTCTGTTTGGCCGTGATGCTGCGGATCCCCCGTTCCCTTACCTGGAGCAGGATCGAATTGAATAAGGGATAGGGATGTCCGTTGGATACCTTCACCGACAGGTCATACATTTTCAGGGACTTTTCAAGCAGGTTCTGCCGCTTGTAGATGCCACCGAGGGAAGCATAGGCATCAAAATCGTCCTCTTTCAGCGTGACGGCCTTCAGAAGATCATCCTCACCTGTCTCAAGACCTTTCGTTGCATCCTTGACAGCTTGCATATACAGCTTGTTCCGGGCTATACCCAGCTCTCTCCAGGCCTCTCCATAGTCAGGCGATAGCAGGGTCGCCTGCTCGAAGTGGTGGACAGCCTCCGCCCACCTGCCCCGGCTTTTTAATAACAGACCCAGTTCCTGGTGTAACAGCGGGTTGCGGTCATCCACCTTGATCGCCTGCCTGTATTTGTCGACGGCCGTATCCCAGTCATCCTTCCGGAATGCATTGGTAGCGCCCACCAGCAAGGGGTCTATCTTTGGGTTGCCGGTGTGCTGGGCCTGCAACGCCACCTGCACGGGGCTGTCAATCCTATTGTACTCCAGTGAATCGGTAAGCACCTTTTTTATATAAGCCCTGGACGCTTTGATATGCTTTACAGGCTCGTATTGGTAAGGCAGCGCCTTGATATGACTGATGTCAAAAGGAGGGACCAGCTTTTCCTGCCGGAAAATGGCGGTACCGCTTTGGTTCGCATGATGCCGGACTCCCAATTCGTAAAAGACATTGGCATTCAGGCCAGTGATGTCCACCAGGGCTATCCGTGAATATTCCAGGTATTTGAACATCTCGATGTCTATATTGGCAGCAAAATAGTCTTTGTCGGTACGCTTGGGGATGAGCTTTCCACCTTCGGGCAGGTTCACAGCCGCGATCGCAGGCGCAAAGACCTTGTCGTAGATGTAGTCGAAATCGATCATTTTTTTCTGTACCCTCTTCTTGCCGAACGGCATGATCACAAAACACACCTTAGTGTAGTCTATCTGTTTGGAAGGCGGTATTTTCGGGGCTGGCATAGGCTGAGGTTATATGATAAAGCAAAGTGCGTAATGTTAATGAATATTTCCCTGGGAAAGATCGGACGATCCCAAAATGGGTGTTTTCACCCATTATTCATCCTGCACGCCAATTCCTCCCTATCTTTAAGGAAGAACATTCTCACGCTCAGTTTCTTAACTGATTGATCTTTCGCATGTCCAAACTGAAATTGTACATATCATCGACATTCATTGACCTCGAAGACGTAAGAAAAAAGATACTTGATCATATCCATTTCCGGTTGCCCGAATATTTCGAGTTCACGGAAGTCATGGAAATGATGCGTGGCGACGGGGCCAACAGGATGGACATCGATATTTGCCTGGCCAATGTAATGGACGCAGATGTATATATCCTATTGACAGGCGCAAGGTATGGATCATTCCCCCCGCGATACAAGAACAGGCAGGGGAAGATCATCGAAAATGAAGCTGAAAAGTCCTATACCGAACTTGAATATGACGCCGCTTGCGAAAATTTCACCCACAAACTGTATCATATTTACAAGTTTGAACTCACCGACCATTTCTTTTCCACAGAAAAAATGGACCCTAAGTCCGACCTCGCAGACCCTACGATAGCCGAAAAGCACGCCAGGTTCAAAAAGAAGCTGAACGAAACTACCTCTACCATCAAGATCGACAGTCTCTCCAAACTAGGCGATGAGGTAAATGTCCTCCTGGCCAAAACAAATTTGATATTTAACAGCATTCTAAACCTGGAGATCGGGCAGATCCAAAAAGCCTCTATCAACAGGACCGAGCAGGTCAGGTACCTGCAGAACAATTTGAGTATAATTGGTCATACGACCAATACGGCATCCATTGTCATCAGCACCAAAGGAAATGAGGACGCTATTGATGAATTTTCCATAAAAGTGAGAACGATCCTCACTCCGAACGAACCACTGGAGACCATCACCTGGGTGGACAATAATGCCATATCCGCTTCTATACGTGGCAATGACGATGAAGATGAGAAGGCGCTCAATCATCTGCTGATAGCGTCCTCCTTCAATATCCTGAAGGCAAAAGCACGTTTCGTTTCATTTGATACCTTATATCCACAGATAAAAGAGCATAAGATCCAAAACAGATATCTGGGATTCATCATAGATCAAACCCTACCGGATACGACGACTGAAAGGTATATCAAGCTTATCAATAGATTCATTGGTAAAATAGATGACTGTCTTAGGTCCAACGGGTTCCTGTACAATTTCTTTTTTATCATATATGTCATTACCGAAAAAGACATAGGTAAGCCTTTCGTTCAAAGCAATATGCCAGGCTTTAAAACTGAGTATTATGAACTGGGCAGGTTGAAGAATGTGGAGATCACCGACATCAATAACTGGTTCAACGAACTCATCAGTGAAAAGGATGAAGGTTTTTCAGAGAAGTTCAAAGCCAATAAGGAGGCCATCCTTAATCAGGTTTTCATAGACACCAGGACCTTTCCAAAGACATATTTCGAATGCTTACGGAACATTAATTCACGCACTGTTAAAAGATAATGACCATGTTAAACAACACCCAGGAGCACGCTTTGAACGGCAACTCAACCTATCTGCCGCCCGAGGACCTCGATATTGCCAGAAGTGTAGCCGAATTCCTCAACAGGCCTTTACTGCTGGCCGGCGACCCGGGCACCGGAAAAACTACCTACGCAAAGCACTTATCGATCATTGGATCGAAAGACCTTTTTATCTTCAATACCAAGTCCGTTTCGCTTGCGCAGGACCTTTTTTATACGTACGACGCGGTAGCCCATTTTGCCAATAAGGAGAAAAGCGCTGTTGAGTTCATTACGCTGGAAGCATTCGGGAAAAGCATTGTCAACGCAATAGGGCCCGAAGTGGTCAGAAAGGAAATGCTGGACGAACGCCACATGAACTACCAGCTGCAATTATTACGGAACCATAAGGACTGCGACAGGATCCTGGATCGATTCTTAAAAGATTGTAAGGGGAATAATTCTGTGGTCCTGATAGATGAGATCGACAAGGCGCCAAGGGATTTCCCCAATGACATTCTGAATGAAATAGAAAAATATGAGTTCTACATGAAAGAGCTGGGGCTGACCTTCAGCCTGGATGGCTCGGATAAGAAGATCAAAGATAAAATTCTGGTATTGATGACCAGTAATTTTGAAAAGAATCTGCCTGACGCCTTTTTAAGGAGATGCCTGTTCTATCAGATCGAATTCCCAATAAAGGAAAAGCTGTTCAAAATTATCAAAAAACATATCCCTGATATCGACGAGACCTTGCTGGATAGCAGGATCGCCGATTTCTTTAAGATCAGGGATGAGAACGGGCTTTCCAAGAAGCCGTCTACTTCAGAACTGATAGATTGTCTGAAATGGCTCTATAATAGTAAAAGCCTTCACCTCGAGCTCAACAAGAATAAAGCTGCCCTGGCGACATTGCTCAAAAAGTACAGCGACATCAAACTTATATATAAAGAGACAAAAGTTGGAGACTAACCAGGCTTCGGACCTAAGGGCGTTGACGGTGTCCTTTCTTGCCACGCTCAAGGAAGGACGGTTTGCCGTTGGCGTGAAGACATATGTCGAAGCTTTGAATATCGTAGACAAATGCGCTTCCGACAGCTCATTTAAACTGGAAGACCTGGCCAAATATCTATCCCCGTTGATCTGCAGGTCCAATGAAGAGCAAAAGGAGTTCCACCGCCTGTTTGAAAAGGAGATCATACAGCCCTATGCCGGGTTGATCCGGCAGCGGATCGAAAAGCTGGATGCACAAAGGATGCGGGCACGGAAGATCCGGAACAGGGTTATTTTACCTTCGCTTATTCTGGTCATCCTGGTCGTCCTAACTTTTGTGATCTATTCTGGCTCTAACAGCCCTTCTCTTGGTTGGTCATCATTCACCCATCTTGACAGCACGTTCAACAACCTTGGTTCGCCGGCATCCATCAATCCTGAGCTGCTGTTTGCAAATAAAAAAGACACAGCCAGGATCGGGATAACGCAGCGTCTTCATAGTCAGAAAGACACCGTACATACCTACCGACATTCCTTTTATTTGAACAAAGCCGGTATTGACACCCTTTCCTTCCGGTTGTACTCCGATAAATACCATATAGACACGACGGTCTATGAGAAATGCTATGTTGCGCCGGAATGGGGCCTGCAGATCGTCCCATCGAATGAAATAGCTTATCTCAATACCCCGGCAACATTTCAACTGGAAATATCGGACAGCCTGCCATTGCCTTTTACCTGGTATGTGAATGACAGCTCAGCCGCCGACTGGATCAACAAAAAAGAATTAACATACACCTTTCCCGATACGGGGACCTATACAATTTCTGTCCGGTATACGACCAAGACAGATCCGTTCTTATCCAAATTCCCCAGAGATTTCTTTTCGACCTCCGTCACACAAAGTGTTCAGCGAAATAAGATAGATATCCTTACAGATACCCAACCCCTGCCGGCAAAGACAGTTATCTCAACGAATAGCCGATGGGTAATACTCTTGTCCTTGTGCGCTTTGGCCTGCATGGGCTGGACGTACTACATCAGCCGGCGGATGAATAAAATAAGAAAAGAACACGCCCCTGTCAAGCTTGTAGAACTGGACAACCTGAATGGGCAGGCACCGCCGCATGAGATCCCCTATCAACCAAAAGACCATCAGGTAGCAGAGATCACTGAATTAAGAAAGCTTGCCAATGACCTTAAAAAGTCCACAGAGAGCCCGATCCGCAGCTTTGATAGCAAAAAGACGATCGAAAGGACCATCAAGAACATCGAGCTGATCGACCCTGTCTTCAAAACCAGGAAGTCGGACGTTTATTATCTATTCCTGGTAGACTGTGCTTATGCCAACAGTCAGCAATTCAAACTTTTCTCATTCCTGATCAAATATTTCATCAACAGATCTGTCAGCATCGATTTCTATTACTATTACCAGGAACCGGATCTTTTTTACAAGGCAGATGAAGGCGGAGGCTGTACCATTCAACAATTGGCCAATTCCTATTACAATTCCAACTTGTTCGTATTTTCCTCGGCTTACAATTTCCTGGATTACCATAACCCGCGTGTAAAAAATGACTACCTGGATCAATTTTCCTTCTGGCAGAACAGGATACTGGTGACACCCGTACCCTACGTAGACTGGGGTGCCAACGAACAGGCGCTGGCCGGTCTGTTTGATCTCGTTCCGGCAGACGTCGTGGGGTTGCTGGAAATAATATCCCTGTTGCAGACAGACCGGGATAAAAGGGACCTTTTTGCCCAAAAGAAATTAGCGACCTATGAGTCTGCTTATGTCGATGTGAACAACTATTCATCGCTGGCAGCGTATCTGGACCATGATGAGGACCTGATACAATGGCTTTGCGCATTGGCAGTATATACAAAAATAAGCTGGGATGTCACCATTGCGATAGGGAGGACGATAACAGGCGCCCGAAGCTATAAGGTCAATTATGAGAATTTACTAAAGTTTGCAAGGGTAAAATGGATGCAGGAAGGGCGTTTCACAGCTTCCATAAGGCTCGCACTGTTGAAAAAACTAAGTCTGGAGAACGAGCTTAAGGCAAGGGCTGCATTGCTGAATCTCCTGGAAGAAGTGCAGCTGGACGAAACCGTTTTCAGTTATGAAGAGAAAATGGTCAACAAATATACCAGTAGCTTCGTCTTGTTTGCTACTGCCGATGAGAATAAAGACATTTACAGGCCTATTTATAATAGTGAGGAAGAGCTGAAAATAAACGCGGAGAAGTTTATTTCATTATACAGCAAGCAGCAGCTGTCTGACACGTCTCTGAAGATCTACCTTGAACAGGGGAACAACAGATCAGAAGAACCCTGGGATACACCGGTAATGATCGGCAATAAGCCGGTTGGCATCCAGGAATTTGTCCAGCATAGAGCTGAAAATGAGAACCTATCCTTTTTTGCGGAGCAAAAGAAAAAGATCAGTCGGTGGAAGAAATGGCAAAAGATCTCCAGTGGCATAGCATTCGCTTTCATGCTGCTGGCATCCTCTTTATTAGTATTTATGGATCAGTATGCAGCCAGCAAAATTAACAGGCTGCTGAACCTGGAGGTCACGCATACAACGATCCCTGATTCTTCATTCTTATATCTGATCTCAACGCCCTGTAGTAGAAAACTGTTGCTGGAAACACCTGGTAGCAATATTTATTATTCTGTATCAAGGGACAGTACCATCATCCGTAGCGGTATATTTATAACGCGCGTCGATGATACTGTAAAATTGGACCTGACAGCCCAGACCGATCCTTTACAGGTTGTCATGAATATCAACGGACAGGCATACCGATCTATACTCCTTCCCGCTCCCAATACCGCCTATTATGTAAGCTTGCGTGGGAAAGCATGCGACAGCGTAATTGTATATAAAGATACGGTGGACATCGTATACAGCGACACGACGCAAAGGCAGGCCGCATACAGGCTGAAGGATACGTTGGAATCTTTGCATTACTATGTGCCTGTTGTCAAAGAGAGGGGGCTGGAACCCTACAGGCAGGCGCCAAATGATAACGAGATCCGCTATTATTCACCGGAGAAGCAGCCCAATATCGCAGCGCTAAGCAACGTGGTGAACAATTTCTTTAGGATCAAGAAGAACAGCCCCGGCTATTTCAGGATGTTGAAATATGATCTGAGCCTGCCGGAAAAAGATCGCAATATCCTCAAAATCTGGATAAAGAATACCGGGGCCTATACACCGCCGCCGTCTGATACGGTCAACATATTTGTAATTGGGACAGGATCGACCCTAAGCCGGGCACGAACATTCAGCGGATTTTTAAATCGTACAGGCAGGTTCTATTCAGAAATATTACAACGAAGTGTGGATTCAGGTCTGAGACATATGTCTCCAGGTTCCAGCGAAGTAACCTATTTTTACAACAAAGATAGTACGGCCGCAAAACTGCTTGCAAAAACAGCCTCTGATTATTTTCGACTGAATATTAAAGCCAATAAGCCAGAATTCCCCGTATCCCTTAGTGAGACCCGCCATATGCAGTTATGGATTGACGTACCCACTCCCCAAAAGGACGTTGTTATGCATTTTCAGGAGGGAACCTATTCTAGTAAAGGTTCTATATTTAAGGACCTACGTCGTTTCAGGATAAGTCAGACCACCTACTCTATTATGATGATCTATGATCAGGTTGCCACGTCTGACACACAAAAAATTGTATATCATGATCTGGCCGACAAGAGCGATGCTGAATCAATTGCCGATACCGTGAATAAGTATTACGGGAGTCCTTTTACAACGCGCTACGAACCAAACGCCGCACTTAAACAACAGATCGATGTCTGGACAAATTATACACCTGCCCCGGCAAACAAGTCATATCAGCAACCCGCACAAAAATATATGTCTCTTGTATTTGGAGTAGAAAACTATAAGAACATCAACAAACTGGAATACAGCAGGTCAGATGCTTCAGCAATGCGAGCAGCACTCAATAACATAGCGCCTGGTGTCCAATTATATTTGGACCCTACCTATGAAGCGATGACGCGTAGCTGCTATTCATGGCTGGATCAACTGCCAGACACAGGGACATGTATATTCTATTTCTCCGGAAGTGGGGTCGAATCAAATGGCGTATACTATCTTCTACCAGTCGATGCAACAGTAAATGACAAGCAGCTTATTACCCAGGGTTTTGCATTAAATGGACTTCTTGACCGTTTATCCCAAAAAAGCAAGGATCTCAACAAAATAGTTTTGATAGATGCCTGCAGGACAGCACGAGGCACCGATGTATCAACAGGAAATAGTTCCAGCATAAACGCGTTGATCGAAAGATCCGATCACTCTTTCGGCCTTACCCCGGCGCTAATTGGTTTCGCCACCCATAGTGGAGGATTGGCCTACGAATATCAACAGTTGAAAGGTGGCGTATTCACCACGTCCTTGTTGAAATACATGCAAGTCCCCAATTTGTCAGTAAACCAGCTCATTAGGGAAGTAACACAACAGGTGAGAGAACAAACCAAAGGTGCACAAGTGCCGGTTTTTAGTACCACTCTCCCTGAGTCTTTTCATTTTAGATAGCTTTAACACTACGTTATACGTTAGTTTCATTTTAGAGGTGTTTTATACTCCATTTTTGATAATTCACCCACGACCTATCGGGCATAATTTTGAGCTATCCTCATCTGTTAAGAACGCTTCAAAACCATAGCAAACCTCAACTAATTGCTCATGTGAAAGAACTTATATCAGGTTAAGGTTTTGATAGTAGTGACAACCATTATTGTTAAACCATATCTATATTTTATGCCTATTAGGAACTCGTACACGCCTTATGACATCGAGCGAACAAAAAAAGCTATTGGATATATTCACCGGTGTTATATGGAAAACATCTCTGCTGATCAACTCTCTATTGAAGCATCTATCGACGTTCGGTTATTACAAAGTCTAATGCAATTCATGACAGGAATGACAGTGCATCATTACCTGGTAAAGGTACGGATCGAACAAGCCACCAAAGACCTGGAAGACAGGTTTGAGTTAACCATAGAGCAGATTGCCCGTCGGCATGGATTTAATTCTTCAAGCCATTTCATAAAATGTTTCAGGGAGCGCCATGGGATCACTCCTAATGAGTACCGTTATCACATTATCAATAAGGGTAAAGCTGTATAAGACGTCAGTAAAAACACTAAAAAAAACATGCCCGAAAAGTGCTATAAGTTGCCTTGATCCTGCTATTGACCGAATGTATCTTCGTCACACGTCAACCACCCATAATATGATCTCAGGAATAACCATAGGAGCGGAACCAGCAAATGTAAGATCAGGGTTTGCCGACGATCCGAACAAACGTCTTTACGAGATTTGTGATGAAGATAACGGCCATATTATCAGCCAAAAGATGGCTAATAGTCACACGTTCCAACGCTTTACTATATTGTGGGCTAGAGCTTCGGCTGGCAACATTAAGCAACCAAATGCCTTACCAAGCTTATATAAGGCATCTTTCTTTCAGGAAGCTGCTCAATATTGCATAACAGGACCAACACAAACACGGCTACTGTTGGATTCACTGGAACATTATGGAGAATATTTTGAGCAAAAGCCTCCTACCGGTGAAGTAAAATACTTCGCCCAATGGCAACTCGGCCTGGCAAGAGAAAAAATGGGTGTCGAGTGGGCCCAGGTAGAGGAGACATTGCTCCATGCAAGTAATTTCCATCCAAAACGAGGGGAAGCGATGAAGCATGTGATCCAGCACTATCGTGAAAGCAGGGAATTCGGCCTGGCATATATATACTCATCCATTGCCAAACAGCAATATTACGCACAGGTCCCGGAAGACCTGGAATGGTTTGGAGATGATTCATTCTACCGATGGAAAATATTGAATTATCATGTATCAATATGTTCCAAGATAGGAGATATGGCAGAAGCTAAAGTCACTTTTGAAGAATTGTGGTCATTTAGTCAGGCTCATCCGGAATATTTTACAGATGAACAAATGCAATCATTGTATAAAAGTAAGAAAGCATTTCAGTCATGAATAAGGTGGCCCTTAATTTTATTTGTAAAAATGAAGCTCATATAGTTGAGCGCATGATGAAGTCTGTTCTACCAGTGATTGACATGATCGTAGCAGTGGATACAGGGTCTACTGACAATACTATAGACATTATTAAGAAGTTTGGGCTTAAAAATAATTTACCGACATACATACATGAGCGTCCATTTGATAACTTTTCAAATTCCCGAAACCATGCCCTGGACATGCTCAAAAAGCACGCATCAAATGCCGGATGGGATTTGGGAAGGTCCTGGGGCTTTACGGTTGATTGCGATGAATGGATAAAGATAGACCCCGCTTTCAAAAAGGAGTCCTTGGAAGCGGATTACTACGTGATCAGGCAACGGATTGGCAGAGAAACTTTTACCCGGCATGGCTTATACAGGCTCAGTAAGGAGATCTACTGGGAAAGCCCTATCCATGAAACGTTGGCATATACAGATCCAACGATTGTTAAAAAGTACGAGTTCAAGATAGAGGTAGTTGAAGAACAAGTTGGCTTTTCCTGGAAAGGAGATCTGGTTGCAAAATTCATGAACTATGCAAAAATGCTGCAAGACCATCTCGATCAGGGTAATGAGAATTTCAGAACTGTCTATTTCCTGGGAGATAGCTACAATGCAGCAGGAAGTCATTGTAAGGATAAGGAGCAGGCGCTACATTATTACAAAAAAGCACAAAGCTATTTTGATTGGGCTGCTACCCTGGAGGCAAGAAATATGGAAGTAAGATTTATGTTGTTTAAAAAGATCGCGGAGAACCGGCAGGCAATCGGTGAACCCTGGTGCATCGTTAAACAAAACTATATCCAGGCTTTCCTGGAATATCCTGCAAAGGCAGAAACATTTGCTCTTGTTATTGAGCATTATATTGACGAAAAGAATTGGGAACTGGCCTACTATTATAGCAAATTCAGTTACAACCATTTCGTTTGCAAATCTCTTGGTGAAAAAAGGATCTTGTATAATGACGAATCATTATATAGATGGCGATTGCTTTTCTGTGTTTACATTACAGCCTATCATAGTGGAAGGAAAGAAGAGGCATTCGCATCCTTTAAAATGCTGAAACATATACTAAAGACACATCCGGAATACTTCTTTGAAGAAGATCTGATACTGATAAAGATACATACTCCAACAGTCATGAAAATAAGACGTTGGACAGAAATAGGTAAAAGCTTTATTTCAGCTTTTATGCCTGGCAGATCAAAAACAAATCTGACAAAAGAGATATTACCAGCCGCACCAAAAAAAATACACTATGCTGCCTGAAGCTGGACTTTTCACCACGGACCTTGTTAACCCGGCTGATAAAGCCGCTGGCCATGAAGTTGAATATTATTCAAGTATTCTCAATAAATGGGGGATTTATCACGTACAATCTGGGCTCTATTTACAGGTTGGTAACATCGAGGAGAAGAATTGGATACTGGATATTTCAGTCATACATAGTCAACTCTGTTCTTTCTTTGAGAAAATTGCTCCCGTCTTAAAAAGCAATGGGGTTTCTTTTAGGATTGCGGCAGATTCTGTAATAGCCCGGAGGTTATATTCGGCTGACTTTGGCTACGAACAGCTGGGAAAAATAATAAGCATCTACCCAGGAACACCCGCAGAAGCACTCAAACTGGCTAAGACCCTCATACCCCTAACCAAAGATATACGTGGTGCAGAAATACCGACAGACTACCACCTTGGAGGAAACTTGTATGTTCGATATTCCGACCAGTTAAATATTCCATTTTCTTTTCCAAAAGGGCAACCATGGCCTTTTAATGAAATAAGAAAAGCGCTTAAAATCAAACAGACAAAGGTATTAAAAAACTCATACCTGCGCATTCAGGTAATTAAGGCAGATGTAAAAGGAAATGTATTTAAAGCAATCGACTTAAGAAAATGGTGGGCTCTCAAGTTCAATATTTGTGCTGTAAAGGAGGGAAAAAAGGATATGTATATGGACGAGTCTGGACGTACAATTAAGGAAAGACTATTGTTTCAATTTCAAATTGTTCAGGATCTGGCAGGAATTATCCCTTCTCCCAAAGCCATCGACTATTTTGAACATCATGGGAACTCTTACCTTGTAATGGAGTATGTTGAAGGGAGGCAACTACAGGAATTAAGAAGCGAGCTCGCAGAAAATAAATGTTGGTTTCAGCTCAATCTTGAAAAGAGGCAGTTAGTGCTCAATCGCTTGCGGAAAATATTGTTTTTTGTCGACCGGATGCATAAAAAGGGCTATGTTCATAGAGATATAACACCAGTTAATTTCCTGGTCGATCAAAGCGAAAATATCTACTTCATCGATCTTGAGCTTTGTTATCACAAAAAATATTTCAACGGAGCGTTACCATTTAATTATGGCACACCAGGCTTTATGTCTCCGGAACAATTACATGAGTCCGAGCCTACTTCAAAGGAAGATTCATATGCCATTGGCGCTCTTATGATCACTTTACTCGCCGGTTTACACCCGTCTAAAGTAGACACAAAAGACAAACCACGACTGAGAGAAAAAATGGAATTCTTTTTACGTGACGAAATACTGGCAGACCTAATCGTCTCCTGTTTAAATGAAGATCCGGACAAGAGGCCATATGTACAAGAAATACAACAAGTAATAGAAGAGTATCAGAAAAGAATAGAAAAAATTACTGGGGTCCCAATCGAAGATTATCCGGCACCAGTAGATATGCAGGATATACTCAATATCCATTTACTTTCTTATAAATTGGGCATTCTTTGCGATGTAAATGGAGTATGGTTTTCTCCCGATATTTCCAGGCCCAGATATGTTGCTAACTCTTCGCTAAAACGGGGAATATTGCCTGGATGGTATTATGGTATAAGCGGTGTTCAATATATTTTGAGCTTGCTTACAGAAAATAAATTTGATACAAGTGCGCTTAAACATGAAATAAATACAAGTTGGGACTGGATACAATCGGAATATCTTGACCAGCGAGACAGGATGGCACCCGGACTGTATCAAGGGGGGTACGGGGTAGCCGTGGCCTTAGTGGCAGCTATGAGGGCAGATCTGGTTATCAAGAATGAACAAACCTATCGCTATTTACATGAGCTTTTAGGTCAATTCAACAACGAGTTGTCTATTGGCTATGGGGTATCGGGACTTGGTTTATCTTTATTATACTGCTCAGAATATCTCAAGCCAAAGTTTAAGGATTCATTGCTGCAACATTGCAAAGACCACATTTTGGCAAATCAAAGAAGCGATGGCTCCTGGCGCTGTCTTCCCATCGGGGGCCTCCCCCAGGAAAAAGAGCAGCTTGGTCTTTCCTATGGAGTGGCCGGAATAGTATATTTTCTCTCTGAATACTATAGTCACCTACCTGACGAAAACGTAAAGGCCGCGGTAGAAAGAGCATTGAATTGGTTAACCCCAAAAGCTAAAGGTTCCCTTACCGATTGCTATGTTGATTCTGGTAATGCCGGAATTATATTAGCCTGTTTAAAGGCCTATGAAGTGTTTCGAATTGAAAAGTTGAACGATGCGATCAAGTCAGGTTTGGAAATGTTCCCGAAATACTTTCTCGCAGATCAATTAAGTCTGGGTTCAGGAATGGCGGGGTTAGGAATGATGTACCTGCAGGCATATAGGATTTTAAATTGTCAGGAGTATTTTGACAGAGCCCACCATATTTGTACTGTGCTATTAAATACATCTAATCAGGCACAAAACGACGGTTTGTTTTGGAACACTGCCAACGCTGGTATGGCAACAGCTGATCTACTTGCGGGGAACGGAGGCGTTGCATACTTTCTTTTACACTACTATAAACCAGAATTGTTAAAAACTTCATTCATATTTTAAATACCATTATATGAAAAGAGACCTAATCATAACAGCAAGTCGATCTTTATTAATCTTACTCTTCTTTTATGCCAGCGTTTCCAAGCTCGTGGACATTCCATTATTCAAAAGGCAGATGGAAGCGCAGCCATTTCCTCATTGGCTGGCCCTGTCCTTTATGGTCTTGGTTCCGCTCAGCGAGATTGTTCTGGCCGTCCTATTAATGATAGAGGCCACTAGCAAGAAGGCATTGTTGGCGTCGTCGATACTTATGGCTCTGTTCACTCTTTATATAGGCGCAATATTATTGAATTTTTTTGGAAGGATCCCTTGTTCATGTGGCGGTGTAATTCAAAAATTAGATTGGCCCCAGCATTTGATATTCAATATCATCTTCCTGACCATAGCAATCAGTGGATATTTGTCTGCTAGGCAACCAGTTAACCTGAAAAGGAAAAGCATAAAGCTGTCCGTCTAACAAATATTAAAGACCTAATTAATTGAAAATATCATGCATGTGTGTAAAAAAACAACAATCCTATTAGCAGGAATTCTGGGTATTTGTAGCGCATTTATCAGCCGGCGAAATGTTTATGCAGGTACAACATATTATGTTGTCACGGATGGTGCGGCAGGATACCTCTACGTTTCTGTAAAGCCAACCATGCTTTGCGGAAGTCCAAGCTATGGGAGTTTCTCCCCCTATTGCACAGTACAGACCAAAGGAGGGTATGTTCCGGTAGCAAACACCCCAATTCCAGTAGTCAATCTGGCCTCATACTCAAACAGCGGCAAGATATATCAGTAATTTTAAAAACGTCGAACATGAATTCAATAATCATCGCCAGTATATTCCTGTTGGGAGTCCAAAAATTAGACTTAAAACACTTACATCACAGGACGCAATGCCAGGGACAGGCATACTATTGTATCAACGATGACACAGGCGACTGCTATTGGACTACGATCCCCCCACTTTCAATGCCAGGGACGGCTTCCCGTATCGACAACTGTGCATGTGATTGCAAGATCGTTGAGCCTCTCTAACTGCAGTTTAATTACGACATTTCACGCGCGAAATAAGGTGCCCTATAAAACACGAACATTAAATCATTTCCTAATCATTAAACTTTCAAAAAATGAAAAATGCAAAATTAGGCTTCATCGCCCTCGCAAGCATCGTCGGAATTGGCAGCGCTTTTACAAATGCTCCCAATAAATTTGCCGGTCAGACATACTATGTTATAACTGACAATGCTGGTGGATATACTTATTCACTTTCAACGACCCTTTCTTGCCAGACTCCCATTCCTCCGGTATCTGCTCCTTATTGCACTGTTCAAACTAAGGGTGGTTATACCCCGGTTGCTAATACGCCAATACCAGTGGCTAACAGGCAATCATTTACAAATGCTAATAAGCTGCATTTCTAGTCATCGATCAAAGGAAGGCGTCAATCACATTGGCGCCTTCCTTTATTATTACACTAGCCATGGGCAAGAATGGCGGACTTTATCATCCTGATCAATTCCTTGCCCTCGTCGCTTCGTGGGTCCTCTGGTCTTCCAATGAGTTTTCCAAATTTATCAACTAATAGCAATGTAGGAAATGAATTAATGTAGAAATGCTTAATTAACGTATCCTGCTCTCCATTCCCGCTTGTATAAAGATTTATATTTTCACGGGATGTATAAAGACCGGAATTTATAGTTTTTATCCACTCCTTTCTATTAATATCTACGCTAACACTTAACAACTTAAACTCATCCCTGGGGAACAAGGCGCGTATACTGTCCAAAAGTGGATGGATCTTCCTGCAGGGGCCACACCCGGTAAAGTAAAAATCCATTAACAATACCGCCCCCTTGAAATCTGATAAAGATCTAATCTTTCCGAATTCATCAGTTAATGTAAAGTTATATAAAACAGTTCCTTTTAATTTTGACTTTGCATTAGTCTCGAAATACTCGCGAAATATCGGATTCACCAGGATCGGGCTAACTCTTGGAACCAGGTAAGTGAGATCATTAGATGATATTTGACTTTCATAGGTACTGATCAAAAGAGCCGTAAGCTTCTCTTTTATGTCGCCATTATAGTTTGAAGCTACAAAGTCAAAGCATGAGGTTACTTTAAAATCCCTGTGTTTCAAAGAACAACTGTCGAGCTTATACTGTTCAATCAAATATTTACAATAGAATTGTGATTGACTATATAGTTTTCGGTTTGCATAAAAATCCCTATACCATTCTTTGTTAGTAGATAAATATGAATTGTAGAACTTTTCAACCGCAGAATAGTATGGATTTGAACTATTGAGTACTCTGTTTAAAAAGCTGACCTTTCTGATCTCGGCCATCATTACAAAGTTTGCGGTTAGCAGTTCTCTCTCTTCTGACTTCTCCTTGCCAAAAAACTTATCAACCTCATTAAGGCTTGCTCCTCGTATTGAATCCTGAAGCGAAAACCATGTATCGACATTTTCGTTAGTCAATACGAAACGGCCAGCTATACTTTGTGTCAGCTCTTTAATTCGATAGGGCAGATAGAATCTATCCGATCCTCTTCCTTTAAAGAGGATAGTTCCATTATTCTCATTCATAGATACGCTATCACCGGCACTTACGTAATATATCCCCAGATTCCTTTCTGGGTATTTTGGAAAAAGGATGTTGACACATACATACTTCTTTTCGACTGGCAAATGAAGGGAAAATGCGCCATTAGAGGAGGTCACAAAAAATATCCTTGACTCAATATTGCCAAATGAGATACCCTCAGGAAAAACAGCAATTTCGACGCTATCTTTGTCGGAAAGGAAAGACATCTTTCCATAGATACAGGCTGAGTCGCTTAATGGGTTGCACAAACAATGGAATCTAACACTCAAAAGAAGGATCAAAAGGAAATATTTCATCACTGAAAACATTTAGTATAGTATGGAAATGGCTTCCTAGCCGGGCTAATTTGAAAATTTAGATATTTGTTTACCTGGGATTTTGCTGAATTCCGCTGATATCAATTTCGTTCTGAGGAATTGGGAACGTGTATCTTGGGTCGTTTGGAGGAAGTGTGTAAGTTGTATTATTCACAAACCTCGTCAACGTCACTGCAAATCTGGGGTCTTTGTTCAGACGACGAAGATCAGACCAGCGTAAACCTCGGAAAAAAAGCTCTTTCCTTCTCTCCATCAGAACAATTTTGAGCGCCTCATCCGGGCTTGCAGCTGACATGTCTACATAGGTCGATGTCATGTCAGGATTTTTACGCCACCTTGTTTTTAACAGTTTATTGATATCAGCCATTGCTTCAGCCGTGTTTCCTAGCCTGGCAAAACACTCCGCTCTAATAAGATAGAGTTCATCTGTAGCGACGCCATCAAAGAAATACCCGCCTTGTTTAAATTGATAGTTACCCCTGAATCGAATTTGATTCGACACCTTTTGAAAAAAGAATGTTTTCCTTAGGTCATTGGAATCATAAGAGGCATACAAAACTGAGTCGACAATACCTTTTGAATAAGATGCAAAGTACACGTTTTGCATTGTTGTAAGGCAAAGCATCTCCGGCAGAGGGAATGGTGAATCTGTAAGTCTCCCATTCACTTCGTTAAAGGTGCTGTAATCAGCCAGGGCATTATACTTTGACAGAACTGAGTTTGCATGTGTGAACGCTTCAGTATATTTACCCATAATTAAGTAGATCCTGGCTAACAATCCTTCGGCGGCCAGGGAAGTGGGTTGTTCTATATTTAGTGACTTGGAGGGTAAAAGACTCATGGCAAGCTTTAAGTCAGCAATGGTTTGCTGATATGACTGCTCAAGTGAAGCCCTTGTAGAAGTACCCGTCAGATCCGAGTTCAGTCGCAGTGGTATACCCAGGGTGCTGGATGCGGAGACCGAATCGTATGGTTGCGCGAAGGTTTGTAGTAAATTATAAAAGGTATAACTCCTAAAGTAAAGCGCAGTCCCTTTAATACTATTATATTTATCTCCGTCATTGGCTTTTCTTTCCATCGTAGGGAGGGCATCTAAAACAATATTTGCATTGTAGACTTCATTGTATGCATAACTCCAGTCATCGGAAGACTGTGCGCCCGCATAGGTATCTTTATCCCATACATATGCGTTGTGATTAAAGCCAAGAATTCTAACCCAATCGGCGCTCAAAACATAGAACTCATCGGAAGATGCATGACGAAGAACGGGGTCATTCTGGTTGAAAACCGCATCGTTCTGCAGTAAAAGCTGCAAGTCATTTAAAGTTTTGGGAATGACTAGTACATCGTTCGGTACCGCCTTTAGAAATTCGTCCTGCTTTTTGCAGCTGGACAAGAGAACTCCCGAAAATATTAGAAGTTTATATAGTGTGTTCATTGCTTACTTTTTTATTTTTTACGCTTTCATTATAACGACGTTTTAATGCCGATCGAGTATGACCTGGGCGAAGGAAGTCCGCCAGCATAAACATCAGGGTCAAGACCATAGCGATTTGAACGCCAGAGAATTCCTATATTATTGACATAGCCATAGACACGTATATTTTGAAACGATTTTTTCATACGCGTCTGTATATCATAACTAATTGAAATGTCTTGCAATCGAATATGATCACCCTTGGTAACAAGGCTTTCAGAAAATCTATAAAACGCATCTCTTTGTACATTTAAGTTAGCCATGTCAGTTGGCATCGAAGGGACAGAAGTGGTATTCTCATCGCCGGGTTTCTGCCACCTCATATAGAAATCTTTGTTGCCGACCCATCCGGACGTCAAGGCATTATAAAATATGGATTGACGCCTGAAATAATAATTCGCTTTATATAAAATATTGAATGAAAAGGTCAGAGCTCCATAAGTAAAGGTATTTCGAATAGAACCAAACAACGTTGGACGGGAAGATCCAAAATATACTAAGCTGTCAACAGAAGAGACGTTCTTAATAATATTTGCATAGTCAGTACTGGTTTTGCCGTTTAAGTAGCCTTGAGGATCTCCGTTGTCATGGGATAGTCCAGCCGATTTGTAGCTATAGATGGCGAAAACCTGCTTACCTATACTTGGGGTAATTGTTGCCCCATCTGCAGATGCATAAAGGAATTGTGACGGTATGGATTTAACATTGTATTTCTCTACCCTGTCAACAGATGTGCTGGAGATCAAATTCAATGTCCATGTAAATTTTTTTGAATGTATTAAGTTAAAATTCAAACTTATATCCGTACCGACGCCCTTGGTATCAGCTGTATTTCCGAAGAATGTTGTATTTCCTGTCGAAGGAGCTAAAGGAGACGAACCAAACAAATCGCTACCCTTCTTAAAATATACCTCAATACTTCCAGACAGGAACCTGCCCTTTGTTGCAAAATCTGCAGCCAGATTGATCATCCGCACCCTCTCCCATCTCAAAAACCGGTTACCTGGACTGGCGATAAAATTATAAGGAAGGCCCAGGAACTGGTTATTGCTGGCCTGGCTTATTGTTGTAACAGCAGTGGCCGTTTTATTTACATTACCATTGTATCCAAAACTTGCGCGCAAATTAAAGACAGGAAGCCACGGAAGATTGTAAAATGATTCTTTAGAGACGTTCCATAGCACCCCCGTTGAATATAGCGGCACTGCCTGCTGATTTGTAGACACGCCGAATAGATTGGACCTGTCGATCCTTCCACTTGCGGAAAGGGTATACTTGCCGGCATAGGTATATGCAGCGTTACCATAGTAAGAGATGTAACGATCTGTACTCCTGCTAAAAGATAAATTATTGGGAATTAACGAGTAATTTCCAGAAGGATAGTTGGCATAGTAATCCACGAAATCCACATTTTGAGTGCTTCCGCTGGACTTGTCGTAACCATAGACGGTATTGGGGGTGATAGAACTATTGATCGTTTGATTTACTTCCATCCCAACAATGGAGGTAAGGCTATGCATATTGCTCCAATTTGCCGAATAGTCCAATTCTCCCCTAACGCGATGTGACGTTATTTGTGAATTGTTCTGAATTAAGACTCCCCCTATTGGGATTGGATAAGTCGTATATTGAGGGTTAGCCTGCGTAAGATCTGTGTACTCATTAATCAAATTTCTTGTGTAGTACGTAGAGTCGCTATAGTAGTTGGAGGTGGTGGTCAACGCTTTTTCATACTGATATTTTGCCTGAACACTGAGCCCTTTGATAATCTTGTACTGCAGTCCAAAATTTATACGATTGTCGGAGGATTTTGATGTATTGTCAGCAAATCTAAGTTCATCTAAGGGCCGGAATTGCCAATCCAATAGCCCTGCTTGAGCAGTCGAATCTGTTATCCAGGAATAATTATAATCCCTGACAATCGGCATAGCTGCTCCCTTGCCATCAACTAGCCTGGCGTATGGATAAACGGCAGTTGCATACTGGCCGCCTGTAACGATATTTGCAACCGGGCTATTTGATTTACTGGTGGATTGAATGAAATTGTAGCCGGTGAAAATAACCAGGTTTTTAACGGGGTAGAAATTCATATTTGCATTTATCGTTACCCGTTCGTTCTTATTTCCAGTTAATCCGAACTTATTGTTGTCATACCCCCAGGAAATAGCATAGTCGTTTTTCTCCCCTCCCCCCCTGATGGCTACCGAGTATTGTTGTGAAAAGGCTTTTCGATAAAAATACTTTGAAAGGTCATTGCGATAGTCTATAGACTTATATGCATTGATCTGTGCATCGGCTTCAGATTGACTTAAAGTTCCGTTCTTAACATTATTTAAAAGTTGAACAACGGGAGAAACGGGGGGCTGTGTTGCATCTGATAATTGACCATCATAATAGCCTTTATCAAAAAGTGTTTTTTCCACATATATGAAATCGGAGGATTTCAAAAAATTAGGGTTATAATAAACATCAGGCCTCTGCACTATTGTCGCGTTCATATTGACATCTATGCTGGGGGCTTGATTTCTTTTCCCTTTTTTAGTCGTTATCACGATGACGCCATTCCCGGATTTTACGCCCCAGATGGAAGCCGCAGCTGCGTCTTTCAAGACTGTAATGGACTCAATATCATTGGGATTCAATCCATTAATATCTCCGTCGTAAGGAAAATTGTCTACGACGATCAGCGGACTGGCATCAGAGAAGAGCGTGCTGTGTCCTCGTATTGTAATTTCATTGCTTGAGGTGTTCCTATTGAAAAGCATTCCTGGCACTACTCCCTCCAGGCGGCTTATAACATCTCCGCTCACACTGCGATTGAACAATTCATTACTCACGAAAGCAAATGAACCCGTGGCACGTTCTTTGGGAATATGCTGATACCCCGTTGAGACGGATATAACTGCTTGTCCCAGCTCTGCCATTTTCACCCTTACACGTATATATATATTTTTCCTTCCATCAACGACAACGGTGGTATCGTAGCATCCAACGGAAGTTATAGTCAGTATTGCATCATCAGGTACAGATCTTAAAATGAAACTGCCGTCATCGTCTGTGTTCGTACCTTTGCTTGTACCTTTAATAACGACGGCGGCACCTTGAATGGCCTCGCCTTTATCATTGGTTACCCTTCCCGTGAGTTCGTCGATCATCGACGATATTGACGTGACTCGAATGCCATCGGTCTTGTCTCTTATCACAATGGTATTTTTCACGATCGTGAACGTGAAAGGCTGGTTTTGGAAACAAATCTTCAACACATCGTCCAACGAAGCGTTGTTTACCGATAGATCAACTTTTTGTGCCTTCTGCTTGAATTGATCCTGGTATGCATAATCGAGGCCTGATTGCCTTGAAATTTCTTTTAATACACTTTCAAGCGTTGCATTCTTGGCCGTTAGGGTGATCCTGCTCTGACCACTGCTTTTTGCGTTAACCTGTAACGCCAGTATTAAAAGAAAAATCGAGAGTTTCATGCCTAATAATAACATTTTGAGCTCTTTACGCATCTGTATTTTGAATTGCGTAAGCACAGTTGATTGCATAACTTTGCATTTAGTTAGGTGAAAAATCAGTCTTAGGAAATTTGGTTGATTTCACCTGGACACTTAGCCGGACTCCCGCTACAACGGGGCCGGTTTTTTTAATAAGGTTTAGGGTGTCGCCTGGTGATGAGCTGCTACTTGACAGGTTGTTTTAATCTAGAGCCTTACCTCCTTTTTATTAATTTAGATAAAATAAAAGGAAGGGAATGTGAAAACAGTCCCTCGGTTTAATGGTTATTGGTGTTTGATCACACAATAAATACAGATGCTTCGTATGGCAAGGTCATCAATCAAAAGTTCTTTTATCGTGGTAGGAAGGTTGGACGTACTAATAGGGGGTTTAAATATTCTTATGGCAGCACAGTTATCTTAGTTCCGTCGTTCGCGATCCGGAAATGGTAGCCACTCGCCTGCAAGATCTCCAATAGATCATTGGCATTCTTTTTCCGGCTGACCCGGGCCGACAATCGGGTATCTGTCGGCTTTCCCTCGAAAACGACAGGAACATTGTACCACCGCGCCATCTGCCGCATGACTGTCTGGATATCCTCGCCGTTAAATAAGAAATATCCGTCCTTCCAGGCAGTCGCCTCATCGACATCAACTTTCTTTATATCTATTGCCTGATCTACTGTGGCCTGTTCTCCAGGTTTAAGGATCATCGAGGCGATGCCGGAACGCAGGGCGATCGATCCGTCTACCAGCGTGGCCCTCACCTGCTTCTCGTCCCCATAAGAATTTATATTGAATCGGGTTCCCAGCACCTGGATAGTAAGATTATGAGCCTTCACGAAGAACGGCAGGCTCTTGTTGCTGGCGACGTCGAAGAATGCTTCGCCGGTGATCTCTACCTCGCGTCGTTTGGAACTAAAGGTTGTTGGAAAGCGTAGGGAGGACTCGGCGTTAAGCCAAACGATCGTATGGTCGGGAAGGGTCACCTGGTAGGTCCCGCCGCGAGGTGTGAAAATAGTATTGTAAGTCACTTCAGCATTGGGCATCGCGTCCTTTTGGCTGACATAGGACAGACTACCGCCGTCAAGTTTGATCACGCTGGCATTACCCTGCCTGGTCAAGGTACCCTTAGCGGCCGCTTCCAGATCCATCCGGCTGCCATCTGCCAACTGCAGTATGGCCCGGTTACCACCCGGAGGCAGGGTTACCGGCTTGGTATTGGATGCAGAGACAGGTGCCTCGTGCCCACCGTTTTTATAAAGGATAATGCCACTGGCAAATAACAGCAGTGCTGCAGCGCTGGCAACAGCCCAGCGCCGCAAGTGCCGTGTTTTAGATGGGTTCCCGGACAGATCGTTTCTTATATAGTTCAGCACTGGACCTGGCTGCGAGGCTAGTTGTTCACCTTCTTCCATCGCAGCCAATGTTGACCAGGTATTTTCTTCATTAATTCTTAGCTCAAACCGGTCCCGGTTTTTAGGATGTTCATCCAGCCAGGCATCGAGTTCAACCTGTTCCGCGAGTGTAATACTGCCATTGACGTGTTTGATCGTCAGCTCTTGTATCCGTTGTAGTCTTTTTTCTTCCATGCCTTCGTAAAAATCTTACAATATGATAAATAATTTCGCTATGAATAAAGCCTCTTGTAATGAAGACGCTTAAGCAACAAAAATTAGGACATGAAAAATGAAATTTCTTTGGAAATTCTTTTCCAAAAAGGAATGAGGATCTCATCCCATTACCAATGGTTAAACCTTAATAGGAAATACTAAAAGCAGATGGAATAGAAGAGGAATAGAAAGATTATCGTACTTTCCTGAAATTTTTGGGAACGGAGCAATTCCCGAAGTAAACTTATCGCGCGATTGCGGATCTTATAAAGGTTTTCAACTGAGGTATCCATTTGATAGGCCGCTTCCTTATAATCCAATTCCTCCCAAAAAAGTTTCTCGATGGCCTGTTTTTGACGGTCTGGCAGCTGGCTTACAGAATTCTTAAGCGCCTTATAATAAATACTGTCTAATTCATCATTGATGCGTGTATATTCGTCGTCGGGGAGTTCTTTTTCCAAATGCACCCTGGCCTGGGCCTTCCTTTTCTCCTTCCTGAAATAATCCATACATCCATTGCGGCTCGTAATATATAAAAACGCACGCATATTAACCGAGGTTTCAAACTTATCACAAAGCTTAAATAGCTTGATAAAAGACTCTGCGGCTATATCCCTGGCTTCCTCTTTGTCTCGCACCAGGTTAAAACAGAAAGCATATATAGCGCTAAAATGCTCTTTATAAACTGCCTCGAACGCAGTCTTTTTGCACGCTCGAAAGTCATGTATCAATTTGTCTGAATCGATATAAGCCGCCATAGAGGTTACGTTATTAGTTCGTAATTTTTGGAGGATATCGGCAGAATAGCATATCTAACTAATATGAATAAGTGAAATAGGCAAGACATCGAAACTAATTACTAAAAATATTGGCTGCGGTTTTGATATAAGCTTTGGACAACACAGGAAGTAGGTTCGGCCCGTGAATGACAGGCGCTAAGAACTGGTAAGATATTCAGTATTCATGACTTATTGAAATAATATTCATAAAAAATGAACGAAGGGATCGGAAAGATTGACGGTGTTTCTCCGACTATTGATTATCAATTTCTTGCGGAATATGGAAAATTAGAATAAAAAGGGTGTTTTCACCCGGGGCCGGGCGCCGAAAATTTATTATGACTGTACTTTCTTTATGACGGGTGGCAGGAATTTTTTAGTTGGAAATATTTTCTTGTATAGATTTTCTGTGAAAGCATTATTATTATTCGCTATTTTTCCTTTCGAAGAAAAGCTCCGGCAAGATGATTTTTATTTCTTCTGCGGCCCCTTCTCTTAACCAATGGAGAATGAAGTTCACTCTCGCACTCTTCAATACATAATTTCTACTTTTCATGTCTTCAATTTGTGCAATAAACGATTTTGAAAATCTCAAGATTGATTGTCCTTTTGAATTCAAACATTCATCTCCGTTCAAAATCAAAGTCTCCCCACTCGAAAGCTGAGCAATGAGCTGCTGCTTGTTGATGAAATAGTCCAGCCATACATCTCTGTAACTTGGATGCATAGCAATGTCGTTGGGCGGTACGTAAACTTTTCGATCTTCTATTCGTTCCAGATTTTCTGCTGAAAACCCATCAAAATGGCCACCATTTGAATGCACTGTCAAATTCTTTTTTGCTCTAGTCATGGCAACATACAAGAGGCGTTTAGCCTCATCGGCTGCAGAGTTAAAATTCTCAAGCATTAAAAAGACATTGTCAAACTCTTTTCCTTTAGCCTTATGGATTGTTGAAACGAAAATTGTCTCTCCATTCTCGTTGAAAAAATCTTCCAGCTTGGATTCTCGAATGAAAACTTCTAAGTCGGATTTGTACTTTTTCTTCGTATTGGTAGATTCAAAATCTCTGATCAGGTTAGTGCAAATATCCAAATTGGTGCTGGTGCGGAACCTGTTTGTCAGTTCTCGTTTTGCATTCTCCCAAATTTCATCATCAATTACAAAGACATCTTCAGCCCCATTCAATAGGCTTAGAAAGCACCTGACTTCCAGCAGGTTAAAGAGGCTAAAACCGTCATTTGTTTGAATCAACTTCGCCTGAATTCCATTTTTCAATAGAAGACCTGTAACGTGTAGTGCTTCTGTGTTCGTCTTTGTCAGTACGCAACTAGTTCCGATAAGGTCTGTTGTGACTATGTCGTTCACCAACGGTGTAATAAGATTACTGCTTTGATACCGGACCAGTTTAATATATCCGTTGTTTGTTTGATGGGGAATAATTGGAGTATCTTTCAGCCGGCTCCTAATATGTGTTACAAACTGATTGGCAAAATTAACCAAGTTATTCTTACTTCTATAGTTTTCAACCAATTCGTGTTTGGTAGCTTTGTTCACACGAATAAACTGTTCAAGATATTTTGAGCTTGCTCCTCTGAATTCGTAAATATTTTGATCGTCATCTCCAACTGCAATCACTCTCATTTCTTCGTTTTGTTCCATTAGCGCATTTATCAAATTGAACTCATCTTCATCCATATCCTGCGCTTCGTCAATTACTAATACAGTTTTTGTAATTCGGCTTGCTTCAACCTCCTTGTTCTTGATCCTCTCGGTCGTCTTTTTTAGTATTGCATCTGATTTCTCGAGGCTTCCAACTTTTCCAAGTAAATCGAAGCAATAAGAGTGAAATGTTGTTATATCGATGTAGTTGGCAGCATTGCCAATAAGCTTTAACAGGCGCTTCTTAAATTCCGTTGCTGCTGCTCTTGAAAACGTGACCATAAGCAGTTGCTCATGTTTTACGTCTTCCATCAAGAGCAGCGACGCGAGCTTGTGGACCAATACCCTTGTTTTACCGCTTCCAGGCCCAGCTGCAACTACGATGTATTTTGATTCGTTGTCCTTGATTATTTTCAATTGTGTTGGGGAAAGTTCTCCGAAGAGTTGTCTAAATTTAGCAGGTGTCAGGTTTTGTTTTATCTCATTTTGTCTTGCTCCTTTGAAGTATTTATTAAGAAATGATGTGTAATTCAGTTGAAAGTAATCCTCTGCAAACTGCAAAGCATCTCGATAATCGCTAATCATCTTTTTTGCATACTCTCCAACAATATGGATCTGCTGAACCTTGTTTTCATAGAATTGATTTAATTTTTGGTAATCCTCCACTTTGTATCGCTTCTTGTTGTCGTGCTCAAGTCGCTCGATAGTCAATCGGTTATAGGTAACAAGAAATCCGCCTTCAATTTTTATTGCTTCAATTCTCGACAGATAAAAGAGGGCATCTTCAATATCATCGATACTTATGTTAAATCTGAAGAGGTTTTGGCTCCGTTCATAAGATTCTTTTAATTCGTGTACTGAAAATTCAACCAGCATTTCTTCCTTCATGACATCGTTCTCTGAAGCAATTGAACTGTTTTTCTTGAAAAGAAATTCGACTATAAAATTTGCCAGCTCTTGTCGCTTCTCCAGTCTTTCTTTCAGTATTTCTTTCGGATGCAGGCAGATTATCGCGAGGTGGTTCTTAGAATAGTCCAAACGCTGTCGCTTGATCCAGTTTTTGATTGACCAGAAGTTGATGATAGTTTTAATCTTTTTAACATCTACATCTTCACAGCCCTTAGCCTCAGCGTCTTCATTCAGCTCCTTAATGTGGAACGTTTTTTCTTGTTCTTCAAATACTAGAAGTAGGTATTTTTCAATCTTGCTGAAAGCTTCAACTATATTAAGAGATCGGTTCTTGTTTTCACCTCTTTTGAGGAAGGCGGTTAAGTCTTTTGCGTCGGCGAGAATTTTTTCCTCACGTAGTAGGTTTACAATGTTTATCACTTCCTCCTTTACAATTCCTAGGTGATCACTAATATAATCGATCCTTGATTCGGCAGTCTCATCTTCTGATTGCTTTCTGCTTTTACTTGAAAAAAGTTTCTTAATGATCCTGACTCCTTTTTCTTTTTGTTTTTCTTCAAACCTTGACGAGGCATTTATCTTGTCAATGGCTTCCTGTGCATTCCTGGAAAGAATGCTGTTTGCAAATACTCTGGGCATGTTTTGTCCACGTCTCAAATATCCCGCTTCTTCCAAAGCCGCAATTGCTGTGGTAACTCTTGTTTCAATTTCTAACACATTATCGTCCCAGCCGGCCTTTCTTGCAATTTCTAAGGCTGAGTTCGAAACTGTTGACCGAAATCTTGTAATTTCCTTTATTGCTTTCCAAACCTGTTGAATTTCTTTGATGGAAAGTTTAGTTTGATTCAACAGGATGAAATGTTTGCTAAGATCTTCTTCATTGAATAATACAAAACAGTCAGCCACCATGTTTTCATCTCGTCCGGCTCTACCTGCTTCTTGAATATAGTTTTCAAGGGAATCTGATATTTCATAGTGAATCACCATGCCAATATCTTTTTTATCAACTCCCATTCCAAAAGCAGAGGTAGCAACCATAATTGGAATTTCTCCCGCTATAAAAGCATTTTGGTTGGCAGTTTTTTCTTTTACCTCCATTTTTCCATGATATGGTTTTGCGTTAAAACCATCTGCCGTTAACCTCTCTGCCAGCGAATATGCTTTTTTCGTTCTTGACACATAGATAATAGTCGGACAATTCTTTTGCTCAATTAAGTCTCGTACTGCCTGAAACTTCTCTTCTTCATTCTCTTTTTCATAAACTTTGTATCGGAGGTTTGTTCTTGATGATTTGGAGGCGAATAGTTCAAGGTTCAGCGACAATTTTTCCCTGAAATAGTCCCGAATGTCTTCTATGACTTTTTGCTTTGCTGTTGCCGTAAAACACGACACGGGGATTCCGTCTTCCAAGTTTTTCTTTTCTTGAATCGATTTTATAAAATCGCCGATGTACAAGTAATCTACTCTGAAGTCCTGTCCCCAGGATGAAAAGCAGTGCGCTTCGTCGATTACAAAACGGGCAATTTTTCTTCCCAATATCAAGCGCTCAATGGTCCGTGAGCGTAATGCTTCCGGCGAGATGTATAGAAGGGAGGCCGACCCGTCTTCCACTCTTTCAAATGATTTGGCTCTTTCTATAGGATCAAGTAATCCATTTATGGTGACAGCTTCGGTGATTCCATTCTTTTCTAGATTGTCCACTTGGTCTTTCATCAAGGATTGAAGTGGGGAGATTATCACTGTCAATCCCTTTGAACTTTCACCACTCATTAAGGCAGGAACCTGAAAAGTGATCGACTTGCCCCCGCCTGTCGGGAAAACGGCGAGTATTGATTTATTATCAACAGCAGCTTTGACTGCTTTTTCTTGTAGCGGTTCGGATCCATAAGTTCTGAAGGTGGTAAATCCGAAAAAACGCTTCAAACCTCTGTGGACGTCCAATGCATTGTTACAATATACACAACCACTTATGCAGGGTTTGTTTCTCAATCGGAACATTATCCGTTCAACTTCTGGGTAATTTTTAAGCACCCAAGGCGGCGTGATTGAATGTATTTTGTTGTGTTGGATGAAGGAATTAATGAGTGATAGGCAATATGACAATTCTACTGGATGCTCTGAAATTATTTTAGCTAAATCAACTTGTTCGCATATTTCATTTTTAAAGTTCTTGCGAATTAGGCTTTCAAGTTCTATGCTTGTGCTGACGTATTCAATAAAACGGAAAAAGCCGTGAAATTCCCTTTTGTCATTTAATAGCAAATAGAAAATTTGTTTAAGCGTTTCACCTTGTTGTTTGAAAGCGGCTACCTCACCATAGAATAGATCCTTTGCTTTGATTGAATCGTTTAAAGGATTGTTGGCGTCTTCCGATTGAAGTTTGTCGTCCTTTAATAAAGCATGGTACGGTTTTGTGGGAAAAAGAAGTGGAGAAATAAATAGGGTATCAATGATATTGACTGGATTTATACCTGCATCATTGAGTGCTTTGCCAATATACTTTATGTCGTGGTTGAAAATATTGTGTCCACAAATAAATTGCGTTCCCTTGAGAAATTGAATAAATTCGATTAGTGAAGTTTTGTGAAAAGAACTTCCATCATCCTTAACACTTCCAATGTCAAGAATCATTCGGCTCTTTGGCTCAATCTCGGTATCAACAAATGCAATGGAATTCATTTTTTAATAGCTGGCGGCCAATTCTCTAATATACACAACTTATTGAATACCAAAACATTTTAATTAACTACTTTCCATCATTAATATCATTCACAATAAATATAAATTGCTGAATTTCAATTAAATTCTCCAAACAACAGTTCGGCGATTTTCCGGTCTGCTTCGTTTTAAACCACATTATAAACAGAACCCCTTCACCCCACAACCCTCCTAAACTGCCCCTCAGCCCGCGAATAGACAAGACACGCGGCCACCAACCCTAACACCCAACTGATGATATTGAGTGTATCTGTCGGCCGACCAGGGGCTCGTTCGAACATATCGTAAACGAAGGTATGGACAAGCAGTCCCGGCAACACAAAACAATATAAAAAGTAGATTAGCCAAGGCAGTATCCATAACCAATTATCTCTTGCTCTGAGCCAGTTAGACAAGGTCTTAAATAAAACTGTCAGTATTTCGAGCACAAGGATAATTGTGAGCATCACCCAAAAGTAATTCCAGCCCTTAAGTTTACCTGAAACCCTATATTTCTCCAGGATTAGCCAGGCGACAAATATCCCGGGGCAAAATAGGAGGATGAGTAGAGAGATGCTACCAAATAAGGCAAACACCGAATACATTAAAGCATCGCTAGCCTTCTCGTTTTCGGCTGCTGCTTTCCCGGCTGAATAGCCATTATTATAATCCGTCGGATCCCATTCTTTCATAAAAAAGGTTTTTTAAGCTATAAATCCAATACTCTATGGGGACGGACAGTACATGCCGCAGTAATCACTTGACTTAAGTTAATAGACAAGGTTTAACCGGGCAAAAAAAATTATGAACATCCCACTCCCATAGCACCTAATCCTCCAAATTTTCCCTATCCTTGCCTCTCCTAGCATTTCCAAACCATAAAACCAAAACCATGTCCTTCTGGTGGGTCAATCACAAACAAACTTTCAAAGTCGAATTTGAACACGGCTACATCTGGTCCCCTCAAAAAAACAACAATGGGTCAACCAATCAGACCTATCTCAATCTCCCTAAAACCAAACTAGGCGACATCATTTTCTCCTATGCCTCAGGCAAAGTCAAGGCCGTCGGCGAGGTCATAGCCCCCTTTTCAACACAGGAACGACCCGAAGCATTCGGCTCAACTGGCCATCAATGGGATAAACAAGGCTGGCTAGTGCCTATACAATGGTACGAGTTATTCGATCCTTTTATCCCAAAGGACCATCTGGATGACATCGTCCCACTGCTCCCGAGTAAACATTCACCGCTGCAAGCAAATGGCAATGGAAACCAATCAGTTTACCTAGCAGGACTAAGCGACCAACTGGGAAACAAATTGTTATCGCTGATTGAACGCACCAATGTAGGTTTTATGAGTGAGCTGGATGAAATGGCCGAGACCAAGATGGAGGAAGTAAAAGAAGAGGAGATCAAGCATTCCAAAACCCCAGATACAGTAAAACAACAGCTGATCCTTGCCAGAGTCGGCCAAGGTCAATTTCGGAAAAACGTGTGGGAAATCGAAAAACGCTGTCGCGTCACAGGATTGGATGATAAAAGATTATTGACAGCCAGCCATATCAAACCATGGAAGGATGCAACCAATAGCGAGCGCCTGGATGGAAACAACGGATTTCTACTGTCCCCACATGTAGACAAGCTCTTCGACAAAGGCTGGATCTCCTTTGAAGACAATGGCATCCTATTGATTTGTAAAAACAAGATCCTACCGGTCTTAAAGACTTGGCATATCGACCCTAACAGGCTGGCAGGCTCTTTTAACCCAAAACAGAAAGAATTTCTGAACTTTCACCGCAACAAAATCTTTAAAGGATGAATCCCATCCAAGTCACTTGTGCTATTATCGTGAAGGAAGGTAAAATCTTGGCCGCTCAACGTAGCGAGACGATGGCTTTACCCCTAAAATGGGAGTTTCCAGGCGGCAAATTGATGGAGGGTGAGTCCGAAGAGGAATGTCTACTGAGAGAAATACTTGAGGAATTAAACATTTCCATTGTCATCACATCCAAATTAACCACAAGCATCCATGATTACGGCAATTTCACCATTGCACTCATTCCCTTTCTTGCTGAATACATAAGTGGTGAAATCAAGCTGCACGAGCACCAACAGATAGGTTGGTATACAAAGGAGGAACTCAAAACGCTCGATTGGGCGCCAGCAGACATCCCTATTCTGCACGAGCTACTCCCCCTTCCCATCCCCCTCCTGTAACAACCCCTTCACCGCCTCCACATTCCCATACACCCCATCCATGAACTTATCCAAAGCACCAATCTCATATTTGATCTGAGCATCGAACATAGACGCATACCTATCCTCAAACCGCTTCCTACGCAAGGACGCACCAGGATGCGTCAACTCGTCCGGCGGCTTAGCCGGCGTGAAGATCTCGATCAGCCGTAATAGATGGTACGTCAACACCACTGCCAGGAACACCACCTGGTATTGCCCTCCGTGGGTCGCCTTGCACCATTCGAGACAAAGCTCCACCCCCTTTTCATCCGCCGCATATTCCTGTTCAGGTTGCTTGACAAAGTATGCAACTGGCAGGCTATGAAGCCCCGGTATCAGCTGCTTCACTTTTACGTGGGCGTCATCCAGGTGACCGAGGATAAAATGACCGTACTCATGTCCTAATATGAAGATCCGGGCCGTATCACCCAGGTTGCCCGACGCCTGCATCAGTTGGGGATCTTTAAATGAAGGCGCTTTGCCAATCCCCAAAGACGCATTCCCGGTAGCAATCGCAACAGACCATTGGACAATGTTCAAATGGGCATCCTGCGGACTCCACAGCGGCTGCGATAGGGGCGTTGTAAAGGTCGCCAGGAAGGAATTGATCACCTGGGACATGTAGGCCACGATACCCGTGTTGAGGACGACCACCCGCAAGCCGGTATCTGTCCTGATAGCAGCCGCATTGAAATCATTCGTAGGGAGTACGCCGGCAGGGACGCTGGCGGATGCATGATCCTTTAGTTTGTTGTGGAGGATGAGCTGTGACGCCAGGTACCCGACATAGTCGCCTTCTTTGATAAAAGGCAGCAAATATTTTCGCTTGAACTCCTCCTCATTCAGTCCTTCTTTGGCATAGACCTTGGTCATGAAATCCTTATCCTTCAGGAGGTCCTCAAACTTGTCGGTAATTTCCTGCTCAGGATGTTCATGCCGCATGCCGGTGACGCTTGCATAGATCTCCTGGTATCTCCGCAGGTATGCCAGGGCGGCATCCGGGTCTGCGCCCGTTCTCATGCCTTGATCCCCCACTGCGTTTTACAAAGGAGCTTGATACCCTGCCGGTACAAGAGGTAGGCCACCGTGGCAGGGGCTATGCCGGTCAGCGCGCCGGCGATCAGGTCGATAATGCCGGCGACGATATTGCCCGTATCCTGTTTTTCGTAGGCTTCCCGGATGGCGGCATTCTGGCAGACCTTGTTTTGGAACAGGGGTAGGTTTAACCTAAACCATACTTTGGCCTTCTCAATGATCTGTTTTCGGCTGAGGAAGTTGAAATTTTGCTCACCCTTCAATACCTCTTCGCCCAATAAAAAGTACAGTTCGTCATCATCCAGCTGCACTAAAGTCGTTGGTTCCATACATTTTTATATTTTACCCGTTTCCGGGCTTAGACTAATATAACACTGTATCCGGTAAGTCGCAAGCGAAAAATCACCCACATCGTTTAATTAAGAGAAAAAGGGTGTTTTCACCCCCCAGGGTTGCTGCCGGGAAGGGCGATCCTAACACTATCCCCACCTTTGAAGATAAAGGGTGTTTTAATACCAACTGTAAATAAGCTCTCATGAAAGCAAACACTACCTTAAAAAAACTGATCGACCTATACAAGAAAAACGGATCTCCCGGAGTGCTTGTGCTGGAAAATATTTCGGAACAACCTACTGAGCTGCCAAATGAAATATTTGAGCTGTCCGATCTCAGGGAACTGACAATAAAAAATATTCCTCTGCGACATATCTCCAAAAAAATCCTAAACCTACGTCGTCTTACAAAATTGCTCCTGATCAATGTTGCGATAGAAGAATTTCCTTTAGAGCTGATACATCTTGGGTCCTTATCTGAGTTTGGGTTACAATCGGATAAGATCCAGCAACTCCCGGCGGAATGGAATGACTGGATCACCTTGGATATTTTGCATGTAAATAACTGCGCAAACCTCCGCTCGCTGAACGGGCTGCCTCCCAATTTGACTTCCCTGGACATTAGTAGTACTGCTATCAGGCAAGTCCCTGAAAATATTTTCAAACTGGAGATGCTCGAAACATTCGTGGCTTGTGAGCTTTTCTTGAAAAAAATACCCGATGAGCTTTTTGAGATGGGACATTTGAGAGGACTTTATCTGGCTAACAACGACCTGGGATCAATACCTAAAGAAATAGAAAAATTGCATCTTTTGCAGGAACTATCGTTGAGCGAGAATAAGCTCACTGAATTGCCAGTATACATCTCCTCCCTAAAACATCTTACTTACCTGGATCTCAGCGACAACTTGATAGAGAGAATTCCTGATTCGCTGGTTGATCTTAAAAAACTGGAAATTATATATCTCCAGGACAACAATCTGGATCATTTTCCCCTCCCGTTATTAGAACTAAAGAATGTCACCAGCATATCTTTGTCAAATTACGGAAGATTATATCCTGCATCCAATGGCAACCTCATAAGATCAATACCAGACGGCCTCCTGAGGCTTAAAAAATTAACGTACCTGAACATGCATGGATGTGGGGTTAGCAATGTACCTCTGGAAATTATCAGCCAGGGTGTCGATGCCATTAAGAATTTCCTGCGATCAAAAATAGAGGCCGACAGTGAAGCCTTTTTGTTCGAAGCCAAAATGGTAGTGGTGGGCAGGGGGAATGTGGGGAAAACAGCGCTTACAAAAAAACTAACGGATCCCGGATACTCATTGGAGCAGCTTAAATCCACGGAAGGGATCGACATATTAAAAAACCCATTCCTGTTCCCATTGGAAGACAAACAGGAATTCAAATTCAATATATGGGATTTTGGTGGGCAGGAAAAATATGACGCCACACACCAACTGTTTATAACAAACAGGTCTATTTACCTCTTTCTCACCGAAGCAAGGGAAGAAAGCAATTACCTGGACTTTTATTACTGGCTGAATACGATCAATCTGTTCAGTGACAATAGTCCCGTGATCGTTGTGCTCAGCAAATTTGATGAAAGAAAGAAGCACTACCCCCAGTCCGACTTTAAAGAAAAATTCAAGAACATAGTCGCCTTTGTCGATGTCAGCTGTGCAGATGGTTATGAACACACGGTCCAATCATTAAAGCAGGCGATCAGCGATGCCATCAAACTACTTCCCCAAAAAAACCAAAAACTATCCAACCGGTGGGTGGAAATAAGGAACGACCTGGAGCAATTGGCTGCAACCAGGGATTACATAACCTATGAGGAATACCTTGTTGTATGTCAAAACAACAAACTGGACAAGGTCCAGGCAGGGTTTCTGAGCCAGTTCCTAAATGACCTGGGTGTCATCATCCACCACAAAAATGACCTGTTGCTAAGAAAGACCGTCTTTATAAATACAGACTGGTGCGTGGATGGCATCTACAAAATATTGGACGATGACAACATTTTTGCAAAAAACGGAAAATTCAGTGTTGAAGATCTCGAAACCTTGTGGAATGAGGCCCGGTTTGAAAGCAAACAGCCTGAATTGCTTAAATTAATGATCGAATATAATTTGTGTTTTGAGCTAAAGGATGGCTCCGGCTACATCGCACCGGACCTCTTGCCGCCGGATAAGCCAGAGGGGCTTACCTGGGAAGCAAGCGAAAACCTGCAATTTGAGATCAGGTACGAGTTTATGCCCGCCGGCATCCTCAGCCGCTTTATTGTAAAATCTCATAGCTTTATAAAAGATAAATTATTCTGGAGATACGGCGTTGTCCTGGAATACGATCAGACGAAAGCCCTGGTGGAAGAAGACTATTTAAACAGGAAGGTTAAGATCCTTCTCAAAGGAGAGAACAAAAAGGGACTATTAGCCGCTGCAAGAATGTTCCTCGAAGAGGTCCACCGTGACCTGGACAAGGAGAACAAGCTGATCTTTGATGAAATGATCCCCTGCAATTGCCAGGAGTGCCGGAGCAAGCAGCCGCCTCATTTTTTCAAATTCAGGATCCTTAAAAAATTCGAGCAGCAGGGCAGGATGGAAGTCCCCTGTGAGAACAGTGGCGAAGATGTCAGGATCAAGGCCCTTATTGACGATGTGCAATTGAATACGTTCTCACACCAGTTTTTCAGCGACAATGAGGACCTTCGCAGTTTTATTCTTTACATTATTGACAACGAGCTTGAAAAAGATATTACAATGAAGGCCGGCTACAATAACTTCTGGCGGGACCTCCAATGCACCAAACCAAAAAATGAGGTCGAATTCCAACCCTATATTTCCAGCCTCATTGATAATTATTGCAAGGTACGCGGGATAAATCTCAGCAGAGAGGTCAGAGAGGCCAATGGCAGTGTCGATATATTATTTACATATACCAGGCGCGACAATGTCATCCTTAAGGTCTGTCTGGAAGTAAAAAAAGCAGATCACAACGATATTGAGACGGCAATAGATACACAGCTGCCCGCATATATGCAGAGCGTTGGGACAAACAGCGGGATCTACCTGGTGATATGGTTGAAAAATAGTGATTTCCAGCAACCAAAGAAATATGATGATGGATCCCAACTGCTACTGAATATTCAAAAAAGAGGTTCCGAGCCGGCCGGTATATCCGTCAGACTGATAAATTGCAACAAAGGGCTGGCTCCATCCAGGATCAGACCTAAAAAAAAGCGTCAATTATTCACCTAAAATCTTACGCCATCACCTCCTTCCTCGCCCTCCTCACCTTACCAATCCTCCCCACCCTCCTGGACCACGCCCTCCCTTCCTGGATCAGCACATGCACCTCCACTTCCATCCCCTTTCCGGAGATGACCAATTCATTTTCATCTTTCCAAACCATGTTCAACAATACATCCGCCACATGCACCCCGCTGGTGCTACGGCTATAGATCCAAAGCTTGAACTTGATCCGGCCTCCTTCCACCACCAGCACATAATAGTCCAGCCGGTCCATGTCCGCATGAACGCGCAGGGTCGCCTGAACAGGCCCCATCATTGCCGACAGGCAGGCAAATTCAAAGGAAAGATCGCTTTTCATGCGTTTCCGGATGCTTTCGAGCACGCCTGCATCCAGCTTATGTTCGAAGGCAGCCACACGTAACAAGCCAGCATGGATCACTTCGAGGAAGGCCTTGTTCCTTTCCTCATGGTCTTTAGCAGCAATATCCTCCGGCAGCGGATGGCGCACGGCGACGGCTATTTTTTTCCCGGGAGATCGGGTGACAACTTCATCTTCGTTGTCGCCAAGCAAGGTAATGGCAATGCGCTTGTAATGATCGAGCCCGCATGCATGCAGTAAGAACGAATAGATCAGGCAGAGGGGTGCTGTTTCCTCTCCGGTGATGGCGGGGCCCGACGTTGACGCCGACGTTGACATTAGAAGGTGTGTTCTCATATTGTGACAGTTAGCTAGTATTCTATCAGTCGCCACTCGCTCGCCTGCCAGTCCACGCTCCCGTTGTTGGCCGACACATACCACTTATACCTTGTATAAGCCGACGTATTCGCCGTCCTGAAAAGCCTGGTCTGGTTCCTGCTCTCAAAAACCTGGTTGCTTCGCGCATCCAGTACATACCACGTCGTTCCATTATTGCTACCCAGCAGTTGCCAGCTCTTAGGATCGCGGTCAGGCAGGTCGTTACCCGAAGTGATCGTATAGCTTCCCATGATATGGCTCGTGGGAAAGGACAGCTGCATTTCAAAACCCGCGGGGAATCCCCCCACAAAGAACTTCGTGCTATAGTTGTTATCCACCAGCTTCGAAGAGCCTTCCGTCGCACCGGCCCCACCGCTGTTCTCTTTCGTGACGCTCAATGTTCCCAGCGACGTAAAGTCCGTGTATTTGATCGAAGGGAAATCGATCTTCGCCTGCGTCAGATGCACCGTCCAGTCATGGCCGCTCTCATCCAGGTTGCCGAACGCAGACAGGGCCAGCTGTTTCAGGTCCGCGCCCGCAGCGCCGCTCCAGAAATGGACGAACTCCCCGAAATTCATCCCCCGCGTATATTCCGGAAAGCTGAAAGTGCCGTTGGACACCGTGTGCTTGGGAAAATACTGCGCCAGCAGGGTAAAGAACTTATTCAGCGTGGTCTTCCCGCCGTAACCATTGTAAATGGGATAGAACCAGTCCCTGAACCAATGGGTGCCGCTGCGCGGGTACGGGTCCGTGGCAGGGACCTTTAAATTATACCAGCGGGTGGCATCCGCCGTCCGGCCCAATCCCAGGTAAACGTCATACTGGTAGATCTCCATCCACTTGCTGTCGTGCCAGATGCCGAAAGCGGGAGAGTTATGCACCCCCTTGCTGGCCCCTTCCACGATATGCCCGATCTCATGCGTCGTAAGATCTATATCGTTACCCGTCCCGTTGATCCACGCATTGGGATCCGATGAGCCGACGTCGATGACATTCCGCAGGTCATGGCTGACATCGAAATACGTGGACGGATGGCCGCCGCTGTATTTCCCTGCATGGAAGATGGCCCACAGCCGCGAATCGCTGCCTAAAGTGCCATACGTCGCCTTCGTATAGTTCCAGGCCTGCGCCAGGTAAGTATTGGGCCAGGTGATGGACGTATTGACATCATTGTCAAAGTACACCGCCACGCTGGTGTCGGCAAACTTCAGCTGCAGCAGCTGGACATGCTCGAACCAATGCTCCTGCCAGGTACTGGGAGCGGGAGTCAGTGCCCGGCCCACGGTCGCCCCGGGCGTATTCAATTCTTTTTGGTGGATGCTTTTGGCGCAACCTGTTGCAAATAATATACATACAGGTATAACAAAGAGGTAAGCCTTCTTCATAGATATTAAGGTTTAATGTTCTATGAATTTACTCAGATACACCCCTCCAGGCTGTCAATAGAAATCAAATAGATTGTTAACGGAATGCAAACGGCCTGCGCCTGTCTCCATCCTCCACGAAGGGGCATTTGTCCTATACAACCTGATACAGTAAAATTTTTAATAATACCAATATCAGGGATGGTTCATTATGTAAAGCACCAACAAAACGTCCATTGATATTATTTCTACGCAGCAAAAGTGCAGTTTCCTTAAAGATCATCAAATCCTGCGACCCCCTTCCCGATCCAGTTGAACTTGCATTATTCCCGGATTTTTAGAACTTTACATAAAGCTACCGTCATTAATATATGACAGACCGTGTCCATCCGCCCAAATCGCCGTCAAAAGGCTTCCTGCACTGGTTGTTGATCGTGCTCGACGCAGGGCTCCTCGTTTTTCTCCTGTTGATCTACTACAATCTGTTCATGAACAGCGCGTCCAGTCTTGCGGATATCCTGCTGGCTTCCGTCTCCGTGCTGCTAACCATTTTTTCGCTGACACCCACCGTCAACCATTGGGAGATGGCAGGAAGGATCTGCATAAAGCTGCTGTTCCTGGGCATTCTTGTCTTCATCTACTGGTCGACCAGGCCTGATCCGGCATCTTCTTCCGCTTCAGGTGCATCCGCGTCCGACAGGTGTTTCGCCGGGATCACTTTGCTCACCCTGGCTTCAAGTCGACGGATAGCCTCCATACGCCCCATGATCGTATAGCCCTTCCGTTCACCCGACTGCAATTTATACATGGCGTCCCGGTAGGCCGCGCCCGCTCCATTCAAAGCCTCTTCGATCCTGTCCATGTCCCCGATGAAATCCACGAATTTATCATAGAGGGCACCGCATTGCTTAAAGATCTCTTCCACATTCTTCACCTGGTTCTCTTTCTGCCACAACAAGCGCACCACCTTCAGGGTCGCCACCAGCGTCGTAGGCGTGATCAGCACGATCTTCCGGTTCAGCGCCTGCGTAAAAAGCTCCCCGTTCTGGTTCATGGCCAGGGTCAGCGCCGGCTCGATGGGCATGAACATGAAGATATAGTCCGGTGTATGCAGACCGGTCAGTGATTGATAATTCTTGTCCGCCAGGGAATGGATATGGTCCGTGACACTTTTTACATGCTGCCTTAAAAATCCCGCCTTCTGCTCCGGGCTGTCCGCATTGAAGTAATTGCTGTACGCTGTGAGGGACACTTTGCTGTCGATGATGATATGCTTGCCATTCGGCAGCCGCAGGATATAGTCCGGCCGGCGCACCCTGTCCTTTTCTTCGTCGACATACTGTTCCTCCCGGGTATAGTCGATGTATTTCTGCAATCCTTCCGCCTCCAGGATCATGTTCAGCCTGTCCTCTCCCCAGTTGCCCTGGATCTTCACCTCCGACTTCAGCGCCATCGCCAGGTTGCGGGCATCCTCGCTCAGCTGCGCGTTCAGCTTTTCCAGCGACTCGATCTCTTTCTTCAGGGAAGTGAGATCGGCAATATCCTCTTTGCGGGTGTCTTCCACTTTCTTGCGGAACTCCGACAGACCATCCTTGAATGGCGTGAGGATCTCGTTCATCTCTTTCTTATTCGTGGCCACAAAGGCCGACTGCCTGTCCTCCATGATCTTTGCCGCAATGTTCTGGAACTGCTCGTGCGAGAGCTCGTGCATTTTTTGCAATTCATCCCTGAATGCCGTGATCTTCTCCTGGAGATGCTTTTCGGTTTGCTCCAGTGCGGTCAGCTGGTTGGTGAGGCCCAGGATCTCCTGGTCCTGGCTGGAGAGCTTCTTTTCAGACTCGGCCAATTTTTCCTGTATAAGCTTAAAAGACCCCGCTGCCACATAGCCCGCAGCCACCTCTTCGCGGGTAAGCCGGCTGTTGACCTCGGCCGTCAATCGCAGGATGTTAGCCTGTATGGCCAGTCGCGCCAGCATATAGCCCAGGATGCCCCCGGCGATGAGACCTATGATCAGATAAATGATGTATTGCATAACGTGTTTGTGTAACCAATATACGACCTTAAATAATAAGCAAAGGTCCTTATCAAATCGTAAGTAATTGTACCTACTAATAGTAACTGCCCGCAAAACCTTACTCCCTTGAGCATCCTTTTTTGTTACCTCTGTGTTTTAAAGCTCAAAAATCATACTATATGAAACCGCTTGCCATTTTACTAGCCACCGCTGTCTCCATTTGTTTCTCCAGCTGCGGCGATTCTGCCGCCAGGCCCGAGACGCAATCTACCGCATCAGACGCAAAGGCCATCCAGGTCACTGCTGCCGAATATGACAAGAAATATCATGACAATGAAGTAGCCGCCGATAATGTATACAAAGACAAGAAGGTGGCCATCACAGGGACGGTCGAAAGCATTAATAAAGATCTGCTCGACGACGTATATATTCAGCTGACAGGCGGTGAAGAGGTTTCCATGGGCGTGCAGTGTCATTTGACCGATGCACAGAAGGCAGCCGCTGTCAAGAAAGGGTCTGAAATTACGATTGTCGGCACGGGTGGTGGCATGATGGCGACGATCCCGCAATTGAAGGATGGGGTTATACAGTAATGATCCGATTGTCGTACTTTTGAGCCCTAAACTAACCTATCTAATGAAGATCGCACCTGCCAAAACTATCATTCCAGCCCTTATTGTCACCCTGACCCTCACCGGCTGCGCCGTCCTCTCCGACAGCCAGGTAAAGAACATCAACGCCTTCGCCGCCACCGCCAGCAGCTACAGCACCTTCCCCAGCACTGTGGTACGCGAGCGCGCCGAGCTCCACCTGCACAGCGAAATGGTAGTGGCCAGTCAAAGCCAGTTCGCAGATCCCGACCAGATCGCCCGCCGGATGGAGTCAGCAAGGAAAAGCTATAACAATTCCGTCCAGCTCGCCTCGAAATTCGATCTGTCCCTGCAGCTCCTCCAGCAATATGCCGGCTTGCTAACCAAGCTAAGCAGCGACCACTATATCACGGACCTGGCCGCTCCCACCACTTCCCTGGGCGAGAACCTGGGCAATCTCGTGACGATCTATAACAGCAAGACAAGGGATTCCCTGCCGGCCGACCTGGGCAATACGATCTCCAAAGTCATATTATTGATAGGCAAGCAGCTGACCAAACACAAACAAACCGCCGCCCTGAAGGAATTCGTCCTGGCAGCCGACACCCTGGTCCAGGTGACCACGCGCAACCTGACGACGGCACTGGACGGAGAGACATTCACGGACGCACACGGCAACTCCTTCCCTTCACTGAAGTCCCTGCTGGCAGTGGAAAAAGATTTCTTCATACAGAGCGTCCGGCGGTCAGTGCTCAGCGATAGCTCCCGCAACAACTACTGGGCCATCAAATTCTATTACGACGAGCTGACAGCGCACGATAATACGGAGCTGCTGCGCCAGCAGGTGGTGGTGGCGGCGAAGAGTCTTGCCCTGGCCCATGCAGAGCTTGCGAAAAATGTAAAAGAGAAGAAAGACCTGAAAGAGATCATTAAAGAGACGCAACAGCTGATCCAGGATGTGCAGGCCGCCGGCAGCGCTTTCTCGTCTTTGTCCGGCCTGATCAAACTACCATTCTAACTATATCCAACGGCCTTAAACTTTATCGAATATGAACACCGAAACACTCAATGCTTTAAAACAGGTGAATTCCCTCATCGCCCAATTGCAGGATGCACTAAAAGACCCGGCCCTCACGCCGCAGGAAAAATCGCTGATCCGGCAGGCCATCAATGACCAGGTGGACCTCCAGGACTCGTTGATCCAGGATTCGATGCAGGCCATGGTGGATAAGATCAACGCCACCAATACGGACCTGGAGGCCCTTATAGCCAAAATGCAAAAGACCAGTGAAAAGCTGGGCAAGCTGGCGGCCACCATCAAAAAAGTGTCCGATGTGGTAGGCACGCTGGCCGAGATCACCAAGAAAGCCATGTCCGCGGGGCTGTTGGGAGGGGCATAAGAACATGCTGCCACTTACTGAAAACTAATCTTCCTTACCCTGTGATCCCCGTAATCCGCCACATACACATTATCCTGCGCATCGATGCCCAACCCGCCGGGCCCCCTGAATTTCGCCTGGGGCCCTTCCCCATCGGCATAACCTTCCGTACTTCCTGCCACGGTCGACACCACCCCTTCCGGTGTCACTTTACGGATCCGCGCACCATCGATGACGTAAACATTCCCCTGGCTGTCCGCCGCCAGGTCACCCGGTTGACGGAACTGCGCCACGCCGGGACCACCATCAACCATAGCGCTTACACCTGTTCCTGCAAAGGTGGACACCACGCCATTGGAAGTTATTTTCCGGATGCAGAAATTCCCCTGATCCGACACATAGACATTCCCTTGGCGGTCGCAGGTGACGGCCCCCGGAAATCTAAACTCCGCCGTGGCGCCATCCCCATTTATAAAGCCCCCATGACCATCTCCGGCCACGGTATGCACCATCGCCGCCACGCTGACCTTCCGCACGCGAAAGTTATGCGTATCACCTTCATAAATATTCCCCGCCTCATCGCAGGCGAGACCATTGGCGTCCGTGAGGAATCTGGCTGTTAATGCATCACCGTCAAGAAAGCCCGTTGTTTCAGCGCCGGCATACGTGCTCACATAGCCGCCCGGCGTTATCTTACGGATCCGTGGGTCCACCTGGTCCAACAGGTAACAATTGCCGGAATGGTCCACCACAATGCGATAGGGATCATAGAACTTAGCCAGGGGACCATCCCCGTTGGCGAACCCGAAAGTGCCGTCTCCGGCTAAAGTAGACACTTCACCGTTCGCCAGCTTCCGCACCCGGTGATCGATATAATCCGCCACATACACCGTACCGTCCGGCGCCACTGCCACGTCGGAAGGATAATGGAATTTGGCGGCCAAAGCAGGGCCGTTGGCAAACCCATCGGTGCCATCGCCCGCGATGGTGCTTACGATGGCTTTCTTGTCCGGTGGCTGCGGGTCGCCGCCCGGTTTGTTTTTTTTACATCCAATACTTATCACCGCGATCAGGACGCAGTATTTTACCACAAGCTGCATAATAAAATTTTATTGGAAAGTGATCTTCCGGATCCGGTTGTTATTGACATCCGCCACATACACATTTCCCTGTGCATCTATTCCTAAACCGAAAGGGTCTTTGAATTTTGCGTCCGTCCCTTCCCCGTCGGCATAGCCTTTCACGCTGCCCGCTACTGTAGACACCTTGCCTTTCGGTGTAATTTTGCGGATCCGTTGGTCATCGATGACGTATAAATTCCCCTGTGCATCAGCCACCAGGTCCAGTGGCTGATTGAATTGGGCCACCGTGGCATCCCCATCGGTAGTACCCCGAACTCCGGTGCCGGCAAATGTGGAGACGACACCACCGGGTGTGATCTTTCGGATCACCAGGTTCCCGGCATCCACTACGTAGACATTATTTTGCTTATCGCAGGCGACGGCGCTGGGATACCGGAACTCAGCATCCCCTTTGTTACCATTGCGGAGCCCTTCAGCTCCATCGCCGGCTGCAGTGGTGACCTGCGCGGCCTGGGAGACCGCTCTTATCCTTCCGTTGAAAGTATCTCCTACATAGATATTGCCGGACTCATCGGAAGCCAGGCCTTCTGAATTTACAAGGAATTGGGCTGATAATGCCGGACCGTCTGCAAACCCCGGTGCACTCGAACCCGCATAAGTGGTGACATCACCATTGGGAGTGATCTTACGGATCCGGGGATCCACTTCATCTAAAACATAGCAGTTACCCGCCGGGTCTGCGGCAATGCGATACGGGTCCTTAAAACGCGCCAGCCCTCCATTGCCATTTACAATGCCGTCAGAATCGCTGCCCGCCAAAGTTGTCACCTGCCCTCCGGCTATCTTACGTATCCGGTGACCGTTGTAATCCGCTACATAGATCGTTCCGTCAGCAGCCACCGCTACGTCGGCAGGAGACCGGAATTTTGCGGACAAGGCAGGACCGTCCGCAAAGTCATCGGAGCCATCGCCCGCAATAGTAGTGACAATGGCTTTTTTGTCCGGCTGGTCGGGCCCGCCGCTGTGATCGCCTTTTTTACATCCTATGTTGAGGGTGGCGGCGATTACGCCTATCACCGCCACGAGGGCGCATTGTTGTAGAACAGGTGTCATACGAAAGATTTTGAACTATGACACCCGATCAGTTCTCTGCGTTGTACGTGGCCGGCCCTAACTACCCATCGGCGGGATCCGTCATATCATCGGTGGCAGGATGCTATTTCAACTCAAAAACCGCCAGCTTCACCTCCGCCCGTGCCATGTTCACAAAATCAATCCTGCCACCCGGCTCGACAAACACATAATCGCCCTTCTTTACCAATTGCTTAAGGCCCACTATCGCCGCGCCCTCATCATTCAGCTTGATAATGACCACCGGCGCCTGATGGTCAGCCACCTCGTGCGATGCATCCACTCCCAGCGTCATCCGATACCCCCTCACAGGCCGCTCATCGAATAGAAGATGGAAAGCGGTGTCCTTAAAAGGAGCGCCCAATGCTGCATAAGGTTTATGCGGCAGCTCCATATCGATGACATGGAACTCATGGTCATCCTCATTCCATACCCGGTGGACCCGCGGCGTATCATAAAATCCTTCGAACCAGATCCGGCCGTCCGTAAAAGCTGGCCGGCCCTTCGGCTCCACCCTCACTTCCGAACCCGTTTTCGTAGCACTGAGAATAAGAAAAACAGAGGGCGTCGAATGCTTATGCCAGAGCGACGTATCCCCGGCAGGGACATGCACGTCCAGGACCCGGACCCAACCGTTGTCAAACACCTTATGATGCATAGGCTCTTCGCTCACCTGCACCTGGGCGAAAATCGTCGGCGCAATCAACATTGCCAGCACGAATAAAATATTACTTCTGCGCATAGTTCATTTTTCTTCCCACAAATCTAATCACAGAACCCATACCATTATGATATTTTCCTTCATTCAGCAGGATTTCCGCTTCCTCCAGCAACAGCACTTCATAATTCGCAAAGTCAGCCATTATCTCCGCCTCGGAGTACAACATATCGATGTCCTGCGGTCCCCCGACTTTCGCATCAAACCTGACATAATCTATATGCCGCTTGCTGAAAGCCTCAAAAATGATGATCCCGCCGGGCCTGAGAAATGCATCCAGTTTCTTATGGAACATAGCCTTCTTATCACCTGCAAAATGCGCATACACCAGCCCAATGGCGTCGAATGAATCCCTTTCAAAATGCAGCTGTTGCAGGTCTCCGACGATATAATCCAGCGTAACACCATGCTCACCAGCAAGCGCCAATGCTTTCCCCCGCCCTTCCGCACTTAAGTCGAATGAAGTCACTTTCCAGCCCAGCCCGGCTGCAAACACCCCATTGCGTCCTTCTCCATCGGCCGGGATTAACAGGGCGCCCGGCTCGAATTTCTCCAGCCATTCCTTAAAGAAAAGATTCGGCTCTTTGCCATAAGCGAACGCAGCTTCTTTATATCTTTCGTCCCATTTCTTATCCATATTGATATTATTTGCCCCAAAGGTAGTTACCCATGTCGCCGGGAGGATAGGACAAAAATGAAGTTCTGCTGGATTTAGCTGAAAGTACGCCTGAACGCCTCGGGTGAATATCCCGTATGCTTTGAAAAGAACCTGGTAAAGTAAGCGGGATCTTCGTAACCCAGTTCATCGGCTATTTGGCTCACCAGGCTGGAGGTGGCAAGCAGCAGTCTTTTGGACTCCAGGATAATATGTTCATTGATCAGCTGCGAACATGTTTTACCCAGCAGCGCCTTCGTCATGGCATTCAGTTGGTAGGGGGAAAGATGCAACAGACCGGCGTATTCGGACACCTGCTTATGACCGCCAATATCCGTTTCTAAAAGCTCCAGCAGCGCTTCCAGTCGTTCCTGTGCATAAGTAATACCAGCCGGGGTACTTTTACGCTGCTGCCGGGCAAGCCCGATGAGGAAAATATCCAGGTTCGCCCGAATGACCTTTTGATACCCTTCCTGTTTGTCAGCATACTCCTGAAAAATATGATCCAATACAGAAAGTAACTTTTTAAACCCATTGGCGTCAAAACAATAATGGTGCTGAACACTCACCTTACGCAGCAGCAGCCTTGCCCCCTTGTCATTCGGGTAATAGGCGCCAGTCTTGAACGCCATCAGGTATCCCCTGCTCCCTGCTTTCAGCGTGAGCCGATGCACCTGGCCAGGGCGCATGAAGAAAACAACATTGTCACCAACCTCGTATGAAACAAAGTCTATATCATGACTACCCGCTCCTTTCTTCAAAGCCAGCACATAAAAGAAATCATGCCGGTGCAGTTCCTGCACCATGTCTGTTCCAGCAAGCAGGGCCCTGACATCCCGGATGCTAAAACTTCCGGAAAAGTCCGGCTCTTTTTGGGCCGCCACAATATGCCTGATCGGAATGTTTTTCATTTAATACCTTTGATCTCTCATGACACTTCGCGAAGCCATCGCGCTTATTGATGCCGCCAAACCCTTCCTGCCGCAGGCAAGCCCACAACACTGGGCCGACCTGGGCTGCGGCGCCGGCCTATTCACGGAAGCGCTTGCAAAAATACTTCCCGCCCAAAGCACCGTGCATGGCGTCGATACAAACCCAGGGCTTCGCCAAAGCACGCACATTATACCCATAAAAGCCGACTTCGTCAAAGATGATCTTCCGCTCAGCAACCTCGATGGCATCCTCATGGCCAATTCTCTCCACTACGTTAAAGACAAACCTGTCCTGTTGGAAAAGCTGAGTACCTATATGCGTCCCGGCAGCCCGATGCTCATCGTCGAATACGACACGGACCAGGCCGTCTCCACCTGGGTGCCTTATCCATTGAGCTACACCTCCCTCACCAAACTCTTCACCGCCGCAGGCTATCAACACGTAAAAAAACTGGGACAACGTCCCTCGGCCTACGGCAGGGCCAATATTTATGCAGCGATTGCAGTTTACTGAATTTTATTTTCGGGTAACCGAATTTTTAAATCGTTGAATACTTAATACATTTAACAACTCCTTTCTCACCAGCTCACTGTCATTCACATTTTCACGACCCATCCCCGTCGGAACCACATCTATTCATAAAAAAACAATGTTATGAACACGCATCATCATGCCCGCCACTGGACCATCGCAGCGTTCACCCTCCTTTTCTTTACCGCCTGCCGGAAAGACATCAATGCACCGGCCGTACCGCCGCCCGCCGGCAATGAAGAGCTGGTCCTCACACCCGCCGGCTATATGGAAAAGTCGCAGGTACACTTCATTGGGGAAGGCCATCAGCTCACCGTCTACAATGGCCGGCTGCTGAAGATCGAGAGCCGCACCGGCAAAACGCTGGAAGATTTCGGGGAAGTAAAAAGGACGGCGCCCATCGTGCCCGCACCTGCCTCAGGATGGATCGCGTATACTTATTGGAGCAACACCGGGACCCCCATCACCAATTTCACAACGAACTGGGTCGTGCCGTCAGCGCCCGCTTCGAAAGCCAGCCAGACCTTGTTCCTTTTCAATGGAATGCAGGATGGCACCACGTCTACCTCCTACATCATCCAGCCCGTATTGCAATGGGGTCCCTCGGCGGCAGGAGGCGGAAAGTACTGGGCCATCACCAACTGGTATGTATCCAGCAGCCAGGCTTTCTTTGGCAGTCTCGTCACCGTCAATGCTGGCACGACCCTGCAGGGTGTCATGCGACAGACGGCCGTCTCCGGTAGTAACTACAGCTACAATTCTTCTTTCACAGGCTATCCCGCCGCCTCGGCCCTCCAGGTCAACAATGTCCCGCAGGCCTTCTGGGCCGCCGAGACGCTGGAAGCCTATGGCATCACCAATGTCAGCACACAATATCCGCCCAACAGCAGTGTAGCCATGTCTTCCATCCAGATCCTGAAAGGCAGCACCAACGCCAGCATCAGCTGGACCGCGGTACATGCCAGTGGCGCACCGCAAAGGGCCATCGTCGTGAGCAACAGCTCCCCGGGTGGGGAAGTAGACCTTACATTCAGATGATAAATGAAGGCCCCTATCCCTTACCATTCATCCACCCCTCCACCAACTTATCGAACTCCTCCGGCCGCTCCATATTCAACATATGCGCCACACCCGGAAAATTCACCAGCCTGGCCGCCGGCAGCTCATGGTGATACCATGCCGTGACTTGTAGAATAAAGGGAATATCCTTATCCCCCTGGATGATGAGGACAGGGCATTTGATCTCTTTCAGCCGGGTGGCTGCACCCTTTGGGTTAAAAACAGGAAAAGCGGTGTTGTCCATCTTATTCTTTTCCGTCGTGGATAATATATACGCCCGCACGCCGGGATCCACGTCGGTAGCCTTCCGGTACGGTCCGTCACACCACACGGCGGTAAAATGTTCGGCCAGCAGGTGGTGATCGCCGGTCGCATGAATACTATCTATCCTAAGGAACATCCGCCGCGTCGCCGTATCCATCTGCATCACTGCCGGCCATCCGCTGAGGCCCGGGGAGACGACGATCAGCCGGGTCACCCGCTGCGGGTAAGCCAGGGTAAAGTCCGTCGCACAAGCCGCGCCCATGGAAAGTCCCGCCACGGCAGCCTGCTGCACATGCAGGCTATCCAGCACGATCCGGATGACATCGGCCACCAGCAGGCTGGTGTCGATCCCCGTCGTGGCGCCGTGCCCCGGCATGTCGATCCGCACCACTTTATAATGCTTTTTAAAGAATGCTTCCTGCGCATCCCACATGTGGAGGTCCTGGTAGCCGGCATGCAGCAACAGAAGGGCCGGTCCGACGCCGCTGACAACACAATGCACCCGCAGATGGCCCGCGTCGATAAAATATTCGGCAGCCTGCCCCCGCATACCAATCGCCACCAGCAAGGAGATAAGCGCCGTCATAATTAAATTTTTCAACATAATGTCGTTTTTTAACGATAATCAAGTAATGAAAAATAGGTACAAACCCTTACGGTGGCATGTTCCAGTGCTAAATAGTATGTATTACAAAAATTTCAGCGTTTCTATGCAGTAGAATTTATTCTAACGCTTCAGATACTTATCCCGGCCCTGCTTACGACAAAGGGGCTCTCATCTCAGACCTGATTCACACGAGAACCAGATTCACACGAGTGTTTTACTTGTTACCATTTTGAAAACATGATCTTGGGGACCCCGGTCCTTAAGGTACCATTTAATCTTAAACCGATGAAAACTAAATCTGTGACCATTACGGTCCTGGTAGTGGCAGTGCTATGCTGCAACTATATCACAGCGAATGCACAGGGCTGCGCCTCTTCCGCAGGCGCAAACAATGCCGCCAGCTTTTCAACATCTGCATATGGCAGTTTTCCATGGACCAGTCCGGGCAATGCACAAACAAGCGACGGCAGCTATGCAAACGCAACCCAGGCATTAGGGATATTGTCCTCAGCGTACTCGGATTATTTGATCATTCAAAACTTCGGATTTTCCATACCGTCTACAGCCACCATTTGTGAGATCCGGGTGGAGGTGGAGAGAAGTGCTACGGGGCTGGGCATTGGCGGTAGTAAGGTGACCGATCAGTCCATACGCCTCCTGCAAAACGGATCATTGTACGGTGGAGACCTTGCTTCTGGAACTACATGGCCTTCTTCCGATGCACTCGTTACCTATGGCATTGGGTCATTGGCCGGCACATGGGGCGGCAGCTGGCAGCCTTCGGATGTCAACAGCGCCAATTTTGGCGTGGCCATCTCTGCTAAATTGACAACGGGTATCATAGCCCTGGGCATGAATGCAAAGATAGACCGGGTAAGGGTAATGGTGATCTATGATCCCAACACCGTCCTGTCGATGGGCCTGGAGAGTTTCACGGCCACCGTCTCACCTGACGGTGATGGACATCGCCTGGCCTGGGCAGCAGCCACGAACGCAGCAGGCGCCAGTTTCACCATTCAACGTTCCGGCAATGGCCACGAATGGCAGGATATTGCGACCATTCCTTCATCCACGCTTACCCGATCGTATAGTTATACAGACCATGCACCGCTGAACGGCGCCAATTTCTATCGCATCCGGATGGAAGAGGCAGGCAACAGATCTGTCTACTCCACAGTCACTGAAGTAAAGAATGACCGTACGACCCTCCGGTGCTGGCCCAATCCGTTCACGGACCAGATCCATATTTCCGGTCCGCCCGCCACGAAGACGGTGATGCTGAAAGACCTGCAGGGCCGTATCCTTTATGCAAAAAAGGAGGCAGCGCTCACCGGTGACTGGCAGATCCCGGCGGGTCACCTTCGCCCCGGTCTGTATATCGTGCAGGTGGGGGATGAAATGTTCAGGGTGTTAAAAAGATAGCAAAAGCGGACCACAGGTCCGCTGTCCGAAGGACAATAAAATAGAGTCTAACAAAACCCGGACCATGGGTCCGCCAATTAATCCCCGGACCATAGGTCCACACCTAAAGAAACACAAACTAATGGACAGCCCACCTCCCATGGTGGCCTGCAACCAGGGCCTCTCAAACCAGGGCCCGGCGTACGGACGACGTCGGGCCCCTTTATCCTTGCCAGTCATTAGCCTATCATTGCTGTCCCTATAGCTTACTCACTTTCATCGTCTCTACATGTCCCTTGTCCCTGAACTGCACCAGGTAGATACCTCCGGGTATCCCGCTGAGGTCGAGCAAAAGCTTCTTCCCCTCCATGGTCCGTTGTATCAATGGCCTGCCGGACTGATCCATCACCACCACAGTAGCAGCCCCGCCCGATGCGTCAGTCCTTCGAATGGTGAGGGATTGCAAGGCAGGGTTCGGATACGCCGCCAGAGAGAAGGACGAAGGCCCAAATTTCAGGCTGAGGATCTTGCTGTAACTGGCGCTGCCATCCAGGTCTTCCATTTTCAAACGGTAGTAGTTCATTCCCGTGGCAGGGGCCTCATCCGTGAAGCTATAAGACGGCTCGCCTGCTCCCAATACAACACCGATCGACTGGAACCCGGCGCCAGTGCTCCTTTCAACCACAAATCGGGAAAAATTGATCGCCTGTCCCACCTGCCAGCTCAGCTGTGTGCTGGCGCCATCGCTGATGGCGTGGAATGCCAGCAGCTCGATGGGCAGCGTTACGCCGAAGTTCGTCGCCGTCAGCAACCCCAGCGTCACGTCGGAGATCGTTGAATTGCTGACATAAAAGCTGCCGGGTGTCCCATCGTCGCTGTTCGTCGTCGTTACGATGGTGCCGCTCGCCGGCAGATCGCCAATGGCCAGCTGCAGCAACGATTCCGTATTCCCATTCAGCTCGGACGCCAGGTAGCGGATGCCCAGCGTACCGGTGAAATTGATGGGCGTGGAGAAAGTGAACACTTTATTGATGGAGGCGCCCAGCGGCCCCGTACGAGGGGTAGTCGATAACGTGATCGTGTTATTGGTGATCGTGAGGTCCGATGTGGGAATGAGCGTAAACCCCTCCGTATAAAAGGTCGTGCCGCCGGCGATAAAGAGACCGGGAGAGCCGATGCTGAGCTGCGCGTTCATCCCCATGGCAGTCAGCAGCGCCAAAGCGGTAAACATTGCTTTTATCATATACTCAATTTTAATTCGGTGAATAAATGGGTCTAGTTGATATCGATGTTATACAGCCAGTACGAGCCATCCCACACCAGCGTAAATTTTTGTCCCAGTCCCGAAATATTATTAAAACTCCATGATTGCGTCGCATTTGCTGCATTGGTGCTCAGGACGTACAAAGAATTGCCGCCCAGGTTGATGCCGGCTCCCGGGAAGCGGCTTTCGAAGGACATGCTCTGACCCGCCACCGGTGTGGACGGCAGCGTAACGGTAAAGTTCCCCGTGATCACCACCTTGAGGGACGATGCTGGCAGCGTTAAGCTGCTGCTGACAACAGTATATCCATCGTCCACCCACGCAATAGCGCTGCCATTGAAGCCCAGGACCTGCCCCTGTAAAGCACCCGCCGTACTGAACTTCGCAGGCGTCAGCGCACCATCGGCGACATGCTTGTTTTGCACGGCATACGACAGCAGCTTCAGGCCGCTGATAGCGCTATCCGCCATCTTCGACGTCGTCACTGTACCATTCGCCACTTTAGAGGTCGTAACGGCATTGGCTGCGATCATTATATTTTGGACAGCGGCGTTCCCAATAGTAGGATTGGGGTAGGTCCCCGTCAGGCTTCCCCCCGCGGTAGCGCCGTTCAACGACGTGAGCTGGACCCAGCTGGGCGTGCCGGCCGTCCCGACATTGTAATAAAGGCCTTCCGGTGCATCCGTCTGGTAGATCACCAGACCTTTTGCAGGCAGGGTGATGGCGCCCGTATTGGCCACACGGGGAACAAGGAACCCCTTATTGGTAGACTCCACCTGCAGCTGAGCGCTGGCATCCGGCGTATTCGTGCCAATCCCTACCTGCCCCATGGCTGCAGGCCTGACAGTTATTAAGGCGGCAACCAGAAGGGACGGCAAAATGTAATTGTTCCTTAGCATAAGATATGTTTTTGGTTAAAAATGCGCGTATACCGCCCGGATCACCAGGCATGCAGGGGCTTTATAACGATGATGGACATACGTAACATGACCCGGAAAGGATCAGGAATGGAAGAATATGCGAAGTACAGGAACAATAAGGGGAAGTAGAACAGGACCAATCAAAACTTTCACCTGGGAGGTCGTTTAACCATGAGGGTCAATACAAATATAATGAATAAATGAATATTTCAAATTTTGGTTTTCACCGACCGCAGGCTGCTCCCCTGGCATAATATTTTCGGTGGAAACTTTTTTTATAATAAAATCGCCTTGTTATGACCCAATTATTTTCCTTGATCAAGACCCTCCTCCCGGGTGAATGGTCCGGCGAAGGTTTTGCCAGATTCCCCACTATCGAAAGCACGCGCTATACGGAGCAATGGGTCTTCACCGCTGATCCTGACAAAGATGCCATTCATTTCAGCCAGCGGACCACTTACAGGAATGACCGGGAGAATAATGGACACACCGTATTCTGGGACACGGGCTTTATCCTGCTGAATAAAGAAGAAAAGATCCTGCTGGTCAGTGCACAGATAGGGGGACGTGTGGAAACCTATGCGCTACAATCGCCCCCCGCAGCCGAAAAACTTGTCTTCGACTCCGTCAACATTGAAAATGACCCGAAAACCATCCGGTCGCAACGTGTCATTCACCTCCTTAGAGAAGATACGCTGGAATATGAATTGAATATGGCCACGCACCAGGCGACGGAATTTCAAAATCACCTGGCGGCGACACTGAAGAAAGTGGAATAGGCGCCCGGCCGGGAAGACATCCTACAGATGGCGGCCCGAAATATAATGAAGTAAAAGCTATTTCACCCGCACCTCTTTGCTTAATTTTCTGACACGCGTGACAGGAACCCCAACCAGAGAAGCGATCTTCTCCACAGAGAATTCGGTATTGGCCAGCAGTGCTCTTACAGACCTTTCCAGTCCCTCTTCGAGCCCCTCCTGCCACCTCCACTCCGCCACTTGTTCAAAAATATCCATGGTATTCTTTTAGCTATCATATTATCAATTTCGTATTGGACATACGCTCTTCGCGTAATTTTCTGAAAAAATCAGCGCAATGAAAAATTCTATGAGGAACAGCATTAAACTAGTTTAATTACTGGAATATTTTCCCTGTCCCTTGCCTTATGTGAACATCGACATTTTATCTGAAAACTTGCCCACAAAAAAACCACCATCTTACAGATGGCGGCCTGAAATATAATGAGGTTAAAGCTATTTCGCCCTGACCTCTTTGCTTAATTTTCTGACACGCGTGACAGGAACCCCAACCAGAGAGGCGATCTTCTCCACAGAGAATTCGGTATTGGCCAGGAAGAGCCTTGCAGAATTTTCGAGACCTTTTCGTTGCTCTTTTTTAACTCCTTCTTTAATCCCTTTTCGATGTCCCTCTTCGAGCCCCTCCTGCCACCTCCACTCCGCCACTTGTTCAAAAATATCCATGGTATTCTTTTTACCTGTTATCTTATCAATTTCTTTTCTAAAGATACGACTACTTTCCGTTTTCTCAAATCGCACATAGTTATCCAAAAACGTCAGGATCGCCTGCAGTTTTTTCTTTTCGAAAATACCGCCTTCATACAATTTCCTGAAAATAAACAACTTCCCCGCCAATAATTTCTTGTCCAGCTCCTTCCCCTTTAACAAAGCCTTTTTAGCCGCCAGCACCACCCATGCGAACGGGTTATCACTGCTTCCCAGATCTTCGTCCGGATGATCGAGGATGCACAGGGTATTGTATTGGTATTGTAGGTCTGTCCCCATAAACCGATATTCATAGCAACCCGGCAACCGCTTACCATCAGGCCCGGTATAGATCGCAATGGCTGCTACGGGCTTACGGTAGCGATCGAGGCACCGATAAAAATATCGGAACATACGCTCAGGAAATAGCGCCCTGTCCCCGGGTTTCGTTTTATCCTGGATCTCAATATGCACCAGCACCCATTCCTCAGCCCCATCCTTCCGGAATACCTTCACCAGTTTATCCACTACCCGAACATCCGAACCCTTCTCCGGCTCGGGATACATCTCCGCCAGTTCCTTATCCAGAAAAGCGAACTCCCGCTGCATATCAAACACCTTGTCCGCATTTGGAAAAACGAATCTCAGTAAGTCATCAAACACCCATTCCAGCAATCCTTTCCAAAGGATGTCCTTGTTATGTCGCATAACGTCAAGTTGATCTTAGCAATACTGCATTATCGCCAGGTTCAACTTACTGCAACGTCAATACGTAGCCTGAATAAAGAGTGGGTTGGAAAGTATACTTACAAAGCTAGAAAATACAACAACTCGAAAAAAATTATTTTGAAAGGGCAACTGTTTACTTTTTCTCCGTCTGCGACCTATAGGTACTCTCAAATATCTTATCCGCATTCTTCGCCTCAAACCCTTCCCGACGATGCTGACGTCCCAGACCAGCAACAGGCAGTGAAGCAAACTCGGGCAGGACCTTTCTTTCCGCAAACTCCACATAGCTGCCTGCGATCGGCCTCTTTTCGCCACCTGCAAAAGCAGCTTCGATCTTCCCCGCCACCGTAGCGCTCTGCAGCAACAATCCATCCGGGCTTTGCTTGATCTTTCCTCCCGCGCTGTTCAGCGTGAATCCATGCCGCTCCAGGAAAGCATTGAAAGCTGCGATGGTATCATATCCCGACGGCAGATTGTGCACACTGATGGTAAAGTGATTGAGATAATACCGGTTGTAGATCACCCAGGCCGCATACTCACTCTCCGCGGCCAGCGCTTCGTAATCCGCCAGGGTAGGCAAAGGCCACAGGCTGCTGTGCAAAAAAGCATCCAGCGCCGCCCCGTCCGAAAGGTCCAGCGCATCGACAGGATCGGAATGGATCTCACGGGTATACTTGCCGATGATGGCCTGCGCCCCGGCCGACAGGTCCTGCACCCGCAGCTGGCTAAGGAAGATCCTGGGATACCGCTCAGCAGGGGGGGCATACCAGTAAGCATCCAGCTTTTTTTCGGAGAAATAGTAATAGTCCCTTTTTATATAGCCAAGGGCGAGGAACACCTTTTCCAGCGAAGCAATGCCCAGGTGCGGGATGCCCAGGCTGCGGAAGGCGATATGATCATTCTCGACGTCGCCGGCAGACCGGATGACCCCTTCGGACACCATGACGTCCAGCACTTTTTGTACATCGGGCACCCTTTCTGTATAGCGGCGCATCAGTCCATCCAGGACGAGATCCAGTGCGTGATGGTTAGGCATGCCGCAATATAATATATTTCGATCATCCGGGACCAGGATAGCCCATCCGGGTTCGTAGTTCTACGACATCTGCTTCGGGTTATACCCGGCACTAGGTGTTTGTGCCTAATGCTCAATAAGTTTAGTGATAAATCATTCCACTGCGTCATCCAAATCCTTGGCAACCGCTCATTTCCGCCGCATCTTTGTACTGTTGAAAGCAACGAAGCCAAAAGATCCAATATACTAAGAACACCCGATCCGATATCCTGAGAAAAGATCCAATATCCGTAGAATATCCAATATCCGTCCGTACAACATCCAATATCCGAACCACCGTAACCCTGATCCTGTAAGCCGTCCAATATCCAAAAACCACGTCCGTATCCATGATCTACCCTGTGCCTTATGCCCGATGATCCAAGCCTATTGAAAACACCATTGGTTTCACCACTGTAACTACTCCGTACAATTTACACTGTAGCCACAAAAACGAGACTCTATACAGTGAATTGCATTACCCGCCAGGACCCCTGGCGGGTTTTTGTTTGTCCGTCCCACGGCCCTGGCCTAGCCCTTCAACCTTTTCATAACCAACTCTTTACGCTTCCTCCATTGGGCGACCAGCCTGTCATCATAAATGACAGCCCCTTTTTTCTCAGCCCCTCCGCCCCCCAGTTTACGGGCCAGCGACAGGCTGATCCGTGCCGCCTTCTGATGTTTTTTCCGCCAGGCGGCCTGCGTCGCCAGCTGATCCGCCTCAAAAGCGCTGATGGCCTCCTTTAATACGGCCAGCTCCTGTTTGTATGCTTTTTCCCGCCGGTGGAGCACCAGCAGCCGGCTGATGGCCGTCACATTCAACGGGTCGTTCCGCAACACCCGCTGGTACGCCTCGATGGCTTCCCCGGTCTCGCCGTCCAGCTCCAGGGCCTTTGCCCCGGCCAGCCGCTCTTTGTCTGAAATGGATCTCTGCAGCATAATAACAAAGCCCAGAAAAATCCGTGCCCGCCATCTTTTCCACCGACAAAATCCCTCCTTTCGCCGCCCATTTCCCTGATTACTGCCTAATGCCCCTTGCAGAGAAACCCCTAACCTCCTAGTTTTGAGTAAAATTCAAAAAGATGACAGACGATAAGGATAAATATGTCGACAGGCGGTCCGGGCGGGTGGGGGCAGGGCTATTCCTCCTGCTCATCGGCGGAGTGTTGCTGATGGACCAGATGGGCGTACCCTTACCCGGCTGGCTTTTCAGCTGGCATATACTGTTGATCGCCATCGGCCTGTTCGTCGGGCTGCGGCATAACTTCCGGGGCGGCGCCTGGGCGATCCTGATACTGATAGGCGGATTCTTCCTGTTCCAGGACAGTTTTCCCGAGATACCGCTCCGCCGTTTTATCTGGCCGGCCATACTCATCTTCGTAGGCCTGGTGATCATCTTTTCCCCCCGCCGCCATAGCCGCCACTGTCGGAAGAAATGGAAGGAGAATTGGAAGAATGAATGGAAGGAAGATTGGGAAAGAAAACGCCACACCCAAAGCTTTGCCACTTCCAGGGAAGGCTATTCCTCCGAAGACTTTGTGGATTCCACCGCCATTTTCGGCGGCGTACATAAAAAGATCGTCTCGAAGAACTTCAAAGGCGGCGACGTCACCAGCATCATGGGCGGCACCGAGCTCGACCTTACCCAGGCCGACTTCACAGGTGTCGTTCACCTGGACGTCACCCAGGTGATGGGCGGCACCAAGATCATCGTCCCCCCCCATTGGGAGGTCCGCTGTGAAGTGTCAGCCATGTTCGCCGGCTTCGAAGACAAAAGACAGCAGCCTGCCATCAGCAATCCCGATAAGGTGTTGATCCTGGATGGCACATCCATCTTCGGCGGCATAGAATTGAAGAATTATTAACCCAAAAAGCAACAGCAATGAACTGGTATCTTTCAAAGATCATTTTCCGGATCATCTGCGGGGATGGCGACCATACCCCCCAGTTTGACGAGCAGCTTCGTCTGATCATTGCCAATGACGAAGAGGAAGCATTCAGTAAAGCCGTGCGTATTGGCGAAAAAGAGCAGGATGGGTTCTACAATCACGAACAAAAGGTCGTGCAATGGAAATTCATCAATGTAGCAGAGTTGTATAAGATCAGCGGGCTCATGGACGGCGCCGAAGTATATTCCCGCATCCACGAGACGGACGATCCCGATCATTATATTGAGTTCACGAATAAAAAGGCGGCCCATATCCAGGGCAATGGGACGCATAAACTATTGGAATTACTGTAGACTGACAACACATAAACAAACCAATTGGCAAGATCACCCCTCTCCATCACAAAATTCCTCCTCATCTTCGTCTCCTGGTGGCTCATATGGGCTTTCCTGCAGACGATCCTGCTGATGGGATTTGGATTGTCGTTGGGTATCGCCGTGGCCGACAGCCTGGTCGCCAATACCCTCGTGGCCTTGTCGTGTGGTTTCGTCAGCAACAACCTCCAGTATTATCTTCCCAAGAAAGAACGTTATTGGTATATCCTGTTCCTCAGCCTGGGCCTCACCATCCTGATAACCATCGCCAGCAAAGGCATCCTCGTACCGCTGCTCGGCGGTCAGCATGGCGACCCCGAGTACGCCGCTTTCTTTTCGAAGTCATGGCCCGTACGCTTTGACATCGTCTTCCTCCAGGTAGGCTGTATGACTATTCTCAGCGTGCTTTGGTATTCTTCCGAAGAAGAGGCGCAGCAGATCCAGCGCAAGATAGACGCCGAGCGCCTGTCGAAAGAGGCCGAGCTGTTCAAGCTGCGCCAACAGCTGGCCCCGCATTTTTTATTCAACAGCCTCAACAGCATCAGCGCCCTCACAGGCAGCCAGCCGGAGCAGGCACGCAAGATGATCCAGCAGCTGTCCGATTTCCTGCGCAGCAACCTGAAGGAAGAAGAGCAGCAGGCCGTCCTGCTCGCCGAAGAGCTGCAATACCTGGAGCTGTATCTCGACATCGAAAAGGTCCGCTTTGGCCACCGGCTCACCACCGTGATCCGCCGTGACGCGGACAGCCTCATCATGATGCTGCCCCCCATGCTGCTGCAGCCCATCGTGGAAAATGCCATCAAATTCGGATTGTATGACACCACCGGGACGGTGACCATCACCATCGATGCCAGGGCGGACAACAATCACCTGGTCATCTCCGTGCAGAACCCTTTCGATCCTGAAACCTCCCGGCCCAGGCAAGGCGCCGGCTTCGGCCTCAGCAGCATTCAAAGAAGACTGTACCTGTTGTTTGCCCGGGGCGATCTCCTGGAGACACGCATCGAAGGCGATCTGTTCACAGCCATAGTAAAAATTCCTCAACAACTTATAACACCAACAGTATGATAAAGGCAATTATAATCGATGATGAGCCCCTGGCCAGGATGATCGTCCAGGAATACCTGCAATCCTATCCGCAGATCGCGGTAGTGCAGGAATGTGGCGATGGCTTCGAAGGGATCAAAGCGATCCAGCAGCACCATCCCGACCTGCTTTTCCTGGATATCCAGATGCCTAAGATCAATGGGTTCGAGATGCTGGAGCTGGTGGAAGAGCCACCCGCCGTCATCTTCACCACCGCCTTTGATGAATATGCTATCCGCGCTTTCGAGAACCATGCCGTGGACTACCTGCTGAAACCATTCAACAAACAACGATTCGACAAGGCCGTCGGCAAATGGCTGGATCAGTACCAGGCCACAGCGCCCTCGCAAACCAGTGCCAGCGTACCCGCCCCCTCCGGAACAGCGCCCGATGACGGCCCCACCGTCTCTTCCGGCAATAAGACCCGCGAGCTGCTGGACACCGCGGCGCATTCGCCTTCGCAGCAACAACGGGTAGTGGTGAAGACAGGCGGCAAGATCAAGATCATTCCCGTGGAAGATATCCATTACCTGGAAGCGTCTGACGACTATGTGAAGATCCATACGCACAATGGCGCTTTCCTGAAGAACAAGACGATGAATTATTTCGAGCAGGTGCTGGACCCCAATCATTTCGTAAGGACCCATCGCAGCTATATCCTCAACGTGCAGCAGGTGACACGCATCGATCCTTATGAGAAGGACAGTCATCTTTGCGTGCTGCAGTCCGGAGCGCAGGTGCCGGTGAGCAAATCGGGGTACGTGAAGCTCAAGGCGGTGCTGGGGTTATGATGGAAATAAACCGGTCCACTGCGCCATCGATCCTTCACTTTGCCCAAGGACGTCATCTATCCCTTTAAAGTATTTCAAATACTTTAAAGGGATCTGAGCCAGCTGATATGCCGCTTTATTTAAGCTGCAGCCCCTGAATAAAAAAACATCACCGGAATAACCACTATAAAAAGAACCAATTTCCTTCTTCACCTTTTCGTGACGCTCCCACTTCTCTTCCAAAGGCACTTCCAGATCCAACTCCAATTTCAACGACCATTCAAAACTGATGGGAAGCATCGAGAATATTCTTTCATTCTTTTGGATATTAAAATAGACCATACTGCAGATAACCCACTCTTCCACATCCGCCAGCTGACACACGGCTTCTGTAGGGCCATCATAAAATTCGATAATGCGTATCTGACTGAAGAGTGAAGCGCCACCCGCATTCTTTTTGAGTTTCTCTAATGATATCATGCTTATCGCTTTTGGAATAGTATGTAAAGATCATTCGCTTTTTGCAGGGCTACATCCAATGTATCATTTCAACCGATGTCGTAAATATACGACTTCCCCCTTCGGACAGTACTCGATACTACGTGTTTGTTCCTAGAGGACGATAAGTTTATCAATCAATCCAAAAAAACCAACCCTATAATCTTTGGCCATCGCCCAGCGATCCCGCATCTTTGTTCTGTCAAAAGCAAACAACCGTACCCTGATCCAATATCCGAAAATCCAAAATCCGAAGCAGACCCCTGTCCACCCTGCCGCAACCCCGGCCCGTTTACCATCCCTATGAAAACCCAGATCCAATTTTTCTCTGAGAAACCTCCGACTAGCCTTGGAGGTTTTTTCATTTTTTTGGAATTATCCATTCAGATACCTTTGATCGCCCTCAGCGATAATCCTCCCTTCCCTCCCAAGCTCTGACATTTCTTAAAGAGCTATTATTATGTACCATGCCAATACTGGCAACCTACGGATCAGGGGCATCAAACTCATCTCAACAAACATCTTACCCATAAACAAACCCCTTTTCAGCAAATTGCTCCCAAACATCCCCATCATATAGTCCAGCGCCTTAGGCGCATGCATCCAATCGGTATTGAACAATGTACCCCTGCCGGATTTGGCAAATCGCTTCAACATCCGCTTTTCATACCAGGCAATGGCGGCCCTTGTATCTGCAAAGGCAGCATCCGTTAGCGCCTCGCTCAATTCCAATGCGTCCAGCATCGCCATATTCACGCCTTCACCCGCAAACGGCGGCATCCAATGGGCAGCATCGCCGATCAGTGTTATGTTTGACTGGGGGGCCCATTCCTGATCCAATGGCATACAGTACTGTGGGCGTGGGATAAAGATCGTTTCTTCACTGGCAAACAATTCATGCCAGACAGGGTCCCAATCCGAAAACGCCTTCTTAAACCAGCCCAGGACCTCAACGTTGTTCGTAAAGTCAATACCGCAGTCCCGGACCCAACATTCATCCGTCTTGCACCCCGTGGCAAACCCAAAGCTGCCATCGCCTTTCGAACTGACGATCAACGTCTTTTCACCGCCGAAAGCAAATATCTTACCGCCTTTCAGCATTTGATGAATCACAGGGGCCGTCCTTTCCGCATCGTGTATCGAGCCTTCCAGCATGGTGATACCCGTCCAAAAAGGCCGGATGTCCGTAACGAACGGTCTTATTTTCGAGTGGGCCCCATCCGCCCCTATCACTATATCTGCCGTAATGCGATTGCCATTTTGAAATGCCAGCTCCCACTTCTCACCCATCGGCGAGATGGACAAAATATGACTGTCCCACACAACCGTACCCGGCCGTAATGAACCCAATAAAATATCCCTTAAAGGCCCGCGGTCAATTTCGGGCCGGTGATTTTTGTCACCGAATTGTGCAGTAGTATCCTTCGTGTGCTGGTCGAGCAAGATCCTGGCATCCTTATCTGCCACCCGTATCTTTTCTGCGCCGGGCCTGTAATGGGCCTTGAACGCATGCATCAACCCGGCCTTCGTCAGGGCAGCCAGGCCCGAATCCGTGTGCAGGTCCAGCGCGCCGCCTTGCACCCTTACATCTTTATTGATATCCCGTTCATACACGGTCACATCCGCTCCTTTCAGCTGTAAAAGCCTCGCCAGGGTCAGACCGCCCGGACCGCCGCCAATGATGGCAATTTTTTTGTCTTGGATCATAACCCAAAACTACCCAACCCGATAGAGATAAAATAGCTACTTTTGATCAATAAATAGTCCTAAAAGAACATATCCATGCTTGAGATCACGTTAAAGGGATCAACAGGATTCCTGCAGCTCTTCGCCGACCTGCTAGGCAGCAAAGTGGAAAACGGCGTGGTAAAAGTTCCTAAAGACAAAGGGAATGGCTACATCCGGGGCCTTTTGCTGGGCCCCTCGCTCAGCATGATGATCCGTAATTGCGAGCTCAACCAGGATTTGCTTTCAAGGCGACTGGCGAACCCCAACACGAATGAAAGGATCATCATGTCTTTCAATAATGTTTTTAAGAACAAGCAGGACGTAGCCGGACCGCACACCCTTCAAGATCTGCCGTCGGTGCAAATGACCAGGGGAAATATTGATATAGCCGTAGTCTATCCCGGCAAAACGAAATTCCGCTCTATTCTCATCGCCATTGATACCATTTATTTGAAGACCATGCTGGGACAGGCAGAAGACAACGCCATTTTGAAGAACATCACCGCGAGCAACCAGCCATTGCTCTTTGAAGAATTGATATCGCCCCCCATCCGTGCAGCAGCGGAAGAAATAATAGTAGCGTCCCTGCCCGAACCCCTGCAAAACTTTTATATCAGGATCAAGGCAGAAGAAATGATCTGCCTCTTATTCGCAGAACTTTACAAAAGGGAGAACACCCCCGTACATTCCCTCAACAACGACGATGTCAGGAAAATTTATCAGATCAGGGACCATGTGCTCTCACAACTTGACACGCCACCTGTATTAAGCGAGCTGGCTGCTGCCGCAGGCATGAGCGCATCGAAATTAAAGAGACTGTTCAAACAGATCTTTGGCAGCAGCTTTTTCAATTATTATCAAAGTTTCAGGATGAAAGAGGCAGCCCGGTTGCTCAAAGAGAACAAGCACACTGTTACCCAGGTGGGCTACCAGCTGGGCTTTTCAAATCTCAGCCATTTCAGCCGGACCTTTGAAGCGCATATAGGGATGAAGCCGAAGAAGTATTCGGTCGGCAGCGCCTGATCATCGGATCAATTCCACCGTCCCTTTCTGCATCTCCATTCGTTTGGTCAGAGGGTTGAAGTATTCGACGTACCAGGCATAAGTACCCGTGGGCTGCAGCGTCCCGCTCCTGGTACCGTCCCAACCCTCGCCGGTGTTGCTGGTGGCAAACACCATTCCGCCCCAACGGTCATACACGGCAAAGCGGGTGATCGTCACCGGTATACCCGGCGGTATGCGGAAAAGGTCATTTCTGCCGTCCCCGTTCGGCGTGAAGGCGCTGGGCATGAACAGGCCATAAAAGACTTCCACCACTTCCTTGGCGCTGGCGGTGCAACCTTTCGCGGTCGTCACCGTCAGGCTATACACAGTCGAAGTCGTTGGTCTCGCCACCGGGTCGGCGATAAAAGGATTGTCCAGCGTCTGCCCGGGTGTCCATTGGTACCATGCTACAGGTCCGCCGATCCGTGGGTCCAGCCGGATATGGGTTCCGCCCTTAATGACGGTATCCGGCGTCAGGTGAACGGTGGGGAGGGGATACACTGTCATGCTGATGGTATTGGCCGTAGCCGGGAGAGAGCAGGGCAGGCTACCGGTGAGGACTACACTGATCATATCACCGTCCTTCAGATGATTGGAAGAAAAGATGGCACGTCCCGTTGCCGCCGGCTGGCCATTGATCGTCCACTGATACCAGGGATTTGCACCGCCATCGGTAGGCGTCGCGTTGAAGACCACCATGCTGTCGGCACAAATGCCATTGGCCGAAGCGGCAATCGTCACCGAAGGAGAGACATTCGGCAATACAGTCATGGTAAGCTTATTGGAAAGGGCGGTAGGCGTAGTCGGACAGGCGGCATCGCTGGTCAGCAGGCAGCTAACCTCGTCGCCGGTGGCCAGGGCATTGCTGCTGAATTGCGGCCCGCTGCCAGCGGCAGGTGCACCGTTGACTATCCACTGGTACTGCGGCGAAGGCCCGCCGTCCACCGGTGTCGCGGAAAAGCTCACCGGCGTCCCGTCACAGATAGTAAGAGTGTCCGTCGCGATCGTGACGGCGGGAGAGGCTACGGGCAGGATCCTGATAGAATCCGGCGCCGAAACCACCTGGCAGGTAGTAATGCCGATGTTCCCCGTCTCGGCGGCAGCAAGCCGGTAGAGGGCGTTGCCGGCGTTGGTCATGCCGGTGGAATAGCTGGTGCTCACGGCGCCCGGGATATCCTTCCAGCTTTTGCCATCGTCCATGCTTTGCTGCCATTGGTAGACCGTGTTGGCGTAACAGCTACCCACCGTGCCCAGGAGTTGCAGGGTGCCCGCAGGGTCGGCGCAGAGGGTGACGGCATCGCCAGGGTAGCCGTTGATGCTGATATTGATGGAAGGCCCTGCACTCCGGAAAGTTATGTCATCCAGGGCCAGGTCATTGCCATATCCACCCGCCGCATTGTTCGTCATACGCAGCACCACGGAGGACACTCCCGGTGGCGTGGTAAAATAGAAGGCATACTGCAACCACTTTTCCGGATTGTTCACCGGCACATCGCCGGTGGTCAGGCTCTGCAGCACCGTCCCATCGGTCTTTTCAATATTGAAGGTGATATTGGGAGGGATCTCGCCCACATGGGAGGCCAGGTTCAGGACCCAGGCCGCGAACTGGTAGTTGGTGGAAGGACATAGGCCCGTCACCTTCTGTACATAAAAATCGCTGGCCTGGTGCGAAGCGCCGATCAGCATGTAATACCCGTTGGGATCGCCAGTATGATCCCGGGTCACCGTCACCCAGTCCCCGGGATAGCAATTGCTGGTGCTGTTGACGATCTCATAAGCATTGTCGAGCACACAGGGCAGTGTCTCGTAGTCCATGTTGGTGATACCCGGCGCCAGCGGAGGGCCAAAGTTAGTCCCGGATCCAAAAGTGATATTGACAATGGGGTCGCCAAGCCCGCTGCTACAGGTCTGGGCGTGGACGAAGGTGATGAATAGCAGGAAAAGGGTTGTTAACAGGGCTCTCATTGCTCAGCCGAAAAGATAATAAATATTTCTATTTAGAAAGATTAAAATGGAGGGTCCGGGTTTTGCAGGTGCACGATCTATTAAAAATGATCATATGACAACTTCACCCGACACGCGGGAAACATCAGCCGATGAAGCAGCGATCCGCGCGCTGGAAGACAGGTTCGCATCAGCCATCAACGCCGGGGACATAGACGCCGTCATGAAGAATTATTTGCCTGACGATAATCTCGTCTTTTTCGATGTCGTGCCCCGGGAACATTATCGCGGCGCCGGCGCATATCGCAAGGATTGGGAGGATTTCTTCTCGCACTTCAGGGGAACCCCGAAGATCGCCATCACTGACCTCGGTATCACCGTGGACGGCAACCTGGCATTCAGTCACAGTATCCAGCATGTCACGGGCACCGATATGCATGGACACCCGGTGGATCGGACGGTACGCGTTACCGATGGCTATCGTAAGATCGGGGGCCACTGGCTGATCGCGCTGGAACATGTCTCCATGCCGGTGGACCTGACAACGGGCAAGGCAGCCTGGTGACCCCATCAGGCATTACCCCCTCAGGCCTCCTGCCCGATCCACACCGCCCCGCCAATGCTATCCCTGGAAGCCCCCGTCACCGAGGCAAATACATTATTCTCTTCCCGCCAGCGCAATACCCCGATCAGCGCCATGACAAGGGCTTCTTTGAAATCTACCAGCTGCCCTTCCGGCACAACGACCTCGACACCCAATGGCGCCAGCAGTTCCCGGAGCCTGCCCACGAGGAATGTATTGTGCGCCCCGCCGCCCGTCACCAGCATCTTCTTTCCGGCCGCATTCCCCTCCTTGTCAGTCACGTCGCCCATCCCGGCTTGCACCTCACCCATCCCTGCTTGCACCTCCCCACTCCCTGCCTGAGCCGCACCACTCCCTGCCTGGGCCGCACCACTCGCACCACGCACCGCTCCACCCACCCGCACCTCTCCACTCACGCCACTCACCGCCCGAGCCACCTGCCCCGCCACATGTTCCACATAGGTCCTCAGCGCATCCCCGACGGAGATACCTCCCTCCGCGCCCTGGTCGACCCCTTCTCCTTCCATTCCTTCTATCGCCTCCCGCACCAGCGGCAGCACCGTCTCCGTCCCGAATTCATTGGGCAGTGATTTCGGATAGGGCTTGTCGTAGTATCCCAATCCATCCAGCTGCCGCAGCAATCCCGCCTGCACCTGCCCCCTTGACGCCAGCTCCCCGCCTGCATCGTACTCCATTCCAGCCATCAATGCCAGCTCATTCAATACCCTGTTGGCCGGGCACACATCAAAAGCCACAAAACTGCCTTCCTTATGCGCCGAAATATTAGCGATGCCTCCCAAATTTAAAAAGAAGGAATAGTCCTGCAGCAGCAGCCTTTCCCCCACCGGCACGATGGGCGCCCCTTGTCCGCCCAGGGCCACATCCATGGCCCGCAGGTCGCTGACCACATTGACCTTTGCTGCAGCTGCCAATGCCGCGCCATCCCCCAGCTGCGCCGTCATCTTAAGCTCCGGCGCGTGAAACGTCGTATGCCCATGGCTGGCCACCAGCTGCACCTGGTAATGCAGGTTATGCGCTTCAACGAAGCGGAGCACCTGTTCGCCGAGATAATGTCCATAACGGGTATGCAGCACCTGATATTCGAATGCAGAGAGGTCTCCCGCCGATGTCAGCACCTGCCTCCACTCAGGAGAATAAGCATAACAATCGGCCCAAATGATATTATATTCCCATTTCCTGGGACCATCTTTTTTTGTAGAAGCGCTCTCCTGCAAATGGACATAGGCGATGTCCAGTCCATCCAGTGAGCTGCCGCTCATGAGCCCGATAACTTTATACACCATAGGACCGTAAAGATAAAAGTTTTATTATCTTCATTCTCAAATCGTACCGCATGGCAAAGTATTGCTTGAGTTATGAAGCAAAGAATGCAGTTATCTGGGAAGAAAATGAGTTGAAATTAAAGATCGCAGAGATATTACTGAAGAATGATGCCTATGACCTGCAGCATCCCATTGCGGGCACCCTGCTTTTCGAGGACGGATCTGTCAAAACGATGATCCAGCACTGGAATAATGCCCTCACCGGATTAAAAGAGGACATCTACTATTATTTGTGCCAGGTGTCCAAGGCCAGGGAAGACGATTACCTGGAACGTAATGAGGGAGATCCCAATCTGAATGACGAGTTCCAGGACCTGCTGGATGACCTCGAATAGCCGGCAGGCGAACCCGCCCGTCAGGGTCCCAGCCATTATTTCCCCATGCCCAATGTAATTAGGACTTTTCAATCCCGACTTTTTTCATTTTCAATCCACCCGAAAAACAAAACATACCCCCACCCCCCCATCTTATCCTTCCCGGCCCTTACCTCAAAGCCCCACAGCCGATTTTTCCAGATTTTGGCGTAGGTTTGTCCCGCGAAAGCTCTCGTACAGGACAAAACACAATTTCATATGGTCGTCAATCTTAGTGAGCAGTATTCCCTGTTAAGCAATTGGATCAGCGAGATCCGGGATGAAGAGGTCCAGAAAGACAGGATGCGCTTTCGCCGTAATCTGGAGCGAATTGGCGAGGTAGCTGCTTACGAGATCAGCAAGAGGCTTGCTTTTGAGGAAAAGGAAGTCCAGACGCCCCTGGGCACCGCCGTCTGCAAAATGCTGAAGGACCAGCCCGTGGTGGCCACCATCCTCCGGGCGGGCCTCCCCCTGCACCAGGGACTGCTGAACTACTTCGACAAAGCCGATAACGCTTTTATCTCCGCCTTCCGGAAGCACCAGCGCGACGGCAGCTTCGAGATCAGCCTGGACTATGTCTCCTGCCCCGAGCTGGAAGGGCGGGTGGTCATCATTTCCGACCCCATGCTCGCCACCGGCGCCTCCCTGGTAAAGACCATCCAGTTCCTGCGGGAAGAGGGCCATCCCGCCGAGATCCATGTGGTAGTCGCCATTGCCTGTACCGTAGGCATAGAGTACGTGCTGCGCAGCGAGCCCAACTGTAAAGTATGGTGTGGCACAATAGATGACGAATTGACAGCCAAGGGGTACATCGTTCCCGGGCTTGGCGATGCCGGCGACCTGGCATTTGGCACGAAAGTGCAGATGTAATCTTGGTTTTGCCGATTATTTATATTATTTTTCGACCTCCACCCCTGGTTAAACCAACCGTTAGAAGGATTTAGCCGTCTATTATATCAGGCGCACGGAACTATTCCTGCCCAAATTGTAAAACCGAGAGACCTTAACTGTTTATGAAGACAACGTTGCATAGGATCCATCACACAATAAACCTCCGCACCACCAGTGCCTGCCTTATCCTTGTTTTTGGCATAATGGTTTCGTCCCAATCCCTGCAGGCGCAGGACCCGGGATTCTCCCAATTCTTCGCGTCTCCCCTGACACTGAACCCTGCCCTCACCGGCAAGTTCAATGGCGTGGTACGGGTAGCCGGCAACTATCGCAACCAGTGGCCTTCCATCAACAATGCTTTTATCACGTCCACGATATCCGTCGATGCCCCCATCCTCCGCAACCGCCTTCCGGACAACGACACCTGGGGCCTCGGACTGATGGCCATGACAGACAAGACGGCCAGCGGGGTCCTCACCAGTAACTTCATCTCCTTCTCCACCGCTTACCACAAAGCGCTGGACGAAGACGGCCTCCACCAGCTGGGCGTCGGCTTCCAGGGCACCTATGCCAACAGGAGCCTGGACGGCAACAAGCTTACTTTCGAGGATGGCCTCCAGCTGGACGGCACCTGGCTGCGCAGCCCCACCGAGATCATCAACTACCAGTACATCAGCGTACATTATTTCGATATGAACCTGGGCGTCCTGTACAACGGGTCAACCAACGGTAATAACAACTATTATCTGGGCGTCTCCGCCTATCACCTCAATCGGCCAAAGGAATCCTTCCTGGGCGTGGATACCATCAATGTTCCCATCCGTTTTACAGCCCACGGCGGCGCTTATTTCCCTGTAGCAGGCAGTCCCAGCACGCTTTATCTCAGCGGATTGTACAACAGGCAGGCAGGCGCGCACGAAATCGTCTTCGGCGGCGCCTGGGCCGTCGCCGCCAGCCAGGACGAACAGAATCCCGTCAACTTCTATGCGGGCGCCTGGGGCCGCTTCAGCAATGTCACGGACGCCATCATTCCTTATGTGGGACTCGACTATGGCAGCTTCAGCCTGGGGCTGACGTATGATGTGAATGTATCTTCGCTGAAGACGGCTTCGCAAAGCCGTGGAGGGATCGAATTGTCGCTGATCTATATCAAGAAGCCGTCGGATGGACATCATGATATTCCGTGTCCGAGGTTTTAAGGCCCTTACTTCATCCTCCTGAAAGTCAAACTGATCCTCCCCTGCTCCGTATCCGACCTGGGGATCGCATGCTGCCAATGCTGCTGTATCTCTTGTGTCATATAGATCAGACTACCAGCCGGCAGCGCATAATCAATGATCTTCTCCGGCATAACGATATTCCGAAACTGTAATATCCTCGTCTCCCCGATGGAAACAATCGCGATGCCCGTAGCTCCCTCCAATATATCCGTCTGATCCGAATGCCAGCCCATTTTCGACCGGCCATCCAGGTAGTAATTGATCAGGCAATTATTGGGTTTGAATCCAATCGCCGTCTCCACATTGGAACAGCCTCCATTTTCGGAGGCTGTTTTATTTTTTGGGTCGCTGGGATCGAGGATGGGCCTACATATCAGCTCGATGGCCCTGTTCCGCCTTATGGTTTGAATTGCATTTTCTTTTACGACGGCTTTTTCGGGATAGATCAAACCAACGATCTGTCTTTTGAGGATCAGGTCACCCTCGTTATAGAAGTTTGGCAAGCGGGTAACGATCTGCAGGAAAGTTTCTACCTGCTCATCTAATGTGGAATCCTCCGCATTCAGCCTGGTCAATTCCTGTTGGAGGCGGTTGATCTCCGGCTGGTATAAGCTCTTGGCGGCATTGAGGTCTTCGATGTCTATTGCCTGTTCGAAGAATTTCTTCCTGGCCGTGTTAAGGCCTTCTTCCGCCTTTTCTACCTCGATTTTGATCTGGGCTATCCGCCGGGGCCTGTCTTCACTGGTACTGCCCAGGTGACGGTATAAGGCTGCCCGTTGGTATTCGATGGAGTTCCTATTGATGAGTCTGTTGATCTTTTCCAGTTCTTCCTGGAATTTTTTATTTACGTCCTCCGCCTTGAATCGTTCTTTGCACCCTTTGACGCAGTGGTAGTAGTAATACATACCGCCGTTGCCTTTCGAGGAACTGGCCGTCAGGATGTGTCCGCATTGCGTGCAAAGGAGATTGCCGCGCAAGGGATACTCCTCTTTCATGCCATAGCTGATATTGATGACTTTCCGCTTCTTGCCGTTCAGTACGCCCTGGACTTCATTATATAAAGCTTCACTGATAAGAGGTTCGTGTTTGCCCTTTACCAGCATGGCGGGCTCTTGCTTGTAGGTGGGTATGTAGATCTTTCCGCAGTAAAGCGGGTTTCTCAATATATTCCACATATGGCTCTTGCCGACGTTAAGCCCTTTTTTCCGGGCCTGTTTCCAGACGTCCAAGACGGTGTGAATGCCTCGGGCCGTTTCCTGAAACACCCAGCTGATTAATGGTGCGTCTTTGCCTGGGACGATGATCTTATTATTGTTCTCGTCCCGGCTGTTCTTATAGCCTTTCGGGGTCATATTTACGTGACGGCCTTCCTTCATGGCCTTGCACATGCCGGCGATGACGTTGAGGGCTCTCCGGTCGTTCTCTACTTCCGGAGCAGCCAGATAGATGGCCAGCATGATCTTGCTTTCCGGGATGCTCATGTCCAGGGGCTGTTCGATGGCCTGCGGCTCGATGCCCAGCTTTCTTAGTTGATGGATCATGGCGTAGGATTCCACTACATTGCGCGAAAAACGGTCCCATTTGAGGAAAAGCAGGAGATCGGCAGCGTTACGGTGTTTTTTGGCGTGCTCCAGGAAGAGGTTGAATTCCGGTCGATCAAAAGTCTTACCGGAATAGTCCTCCCAATACGCGCCTGCGATGGCGATGTTGTGATGGTCGCAATATTTGCGGAGCTGTTCGTCCTGGTTGCGCTGGCTGTAACCTTTGTCAGCCTGCTCGTCGGTGCTGACGCGGATGTAAAGGTATGCTCTTTGTCGGGTCATGGTTTTCTATTGGGGTGATGAATGAATTGGCAGGATTTTTTTCTTTGAGCCGTTGGAAATAGGCTGTGGTGATCTCTGTCAGGCGGGATATAAATTCCCGGATGATCGTGATCTCTTCATCTGTATAGCTTATGCCGTTGCTATTGAGGATTTCCCTGGATTCTTCGAATGATAATGTGGGGTTTGTGATAGGATCGACGAGTTTTTCGGTTTTCACGGGTCGGAGAGATGGGCGTTTCATAGGGGTATTGATTTACAGAATATTGATTGTCAATTTAAAAGATACTGAGTGTACAATAAAGTGCTATTCCTCCAGCCCCTTTAATTTTTCTGCAATGGCATGCTGCACTAAGGACAAGACTTGTTTAACAACATCTGGCCGGTTCTTATATACACCATTTAGTTTGCTCGTAAACTCTTCTTGGTAACTGCCATCCATCCAGTCGATGAGGGTGGGAAATGTATAGCTGAGAAAGGGCTGTTTATCCAATTCCCGGAATTGCTCATAACTGGTTAGCTCGCTTGCCAATTTTGCCCCAAGATGATGATCGAAGTCTTTGAACAATCGACGGGCTGCTTCATGAAGTCGGGCAACCGTGGCCTGCGGGGTTGAGAAATTGAGTACCGTCGCCAGCTCGTCCTTTGTCTTTAATATGGCGAGACGCAACTTAGTCTTTAAATAAATTTCGACAGCTTCATGGATAGAGAAGGAATATACATCGTATTTCCGACGCAATCCTTTCAAGTCATATTCTCCCTGGAACTTACCTGCCTCATAAGTGATGATTTTGCTTATTACCCTTTCCTCAAATGCGATCATTTCGGGCTGTACGTCATCAACGCTGTAATAATATTCCGCATATCTGCTCCTTAGCTGCATATTCTTGCGATTGTAGGTCACCTGGATATACAATGGATAAGACTTATCAAAGAACGGCAGAACACGGTCATTGAGAATATCTGCAGAAGTAATGGCATGCTTGGTCTCATAGAGTTTGGCAAATGCCACCCGGCTGTAAGTGTCGATAAAGGTCTGCTGGTAAATGCGGCCGACGCCCTTGATATTGCCGACATAGTAGGTATCCTGGGAGCCGAGATATCCGGGGTGCTCAGTTTCAATCTCTCCAAACGACTCCCGGCGTTCCTTCTTCCGCTCCACGGCCATCTGCTGAGCTTCGGTCAGGACAAGCCCTTCCTCGGCCATACGGGCTTCTAAACGCTTTAGGCGTTTGTCAAAAATCTCAAGGTCGTGCCGCTGCCAGACACTCCGGACACCTCCGGCTGAGATAAAAATACCCTGCTTGCGAAGCTCATTGCTTGCCCGGGACTGACCATACGCAGGATAGTCAAAAGCCATCTTCACGACAGCTTCCTCTACTGCTGGCTCGACCCTGTTCTTCAGTATAGGCTTCCTTCTGCTAACTTCCTGGAGGGCGGTTTCTCCGCCCGTGTCGTACAACTCTTGATTCGGTAAAAACTATCTCGGCTGTAGCCGATCACTTTGCATGCCTGGGAGACATTGCCTAAATGTTCTGTCAAATTCAGCAGTCCTAACTTGCTTTTGATTAACTTAGATTCCTGATTCATGATCTGACATTTTGGGGGTTGATTAAAAGTGTGGTAACTTAAAGTTAACCCCTATTGTCAGATCAAATCTTAACTTCTACAGTTAAATCCCCCCTAATAATCCCAGGCACTTATACCAGTAATAAAAGGCTGCCTGATCCGGGAGCCGTTTTAATTTGTTGAGCACATTCCATTGTGGATTTTTGATCGACAGCTCGGATAAATCCTGCTGCTCATATCGTTCTAACGGACTATAATCTTCTGTCAATAACTTGGCACACAAGTATGCGACCTTCGCAGCAGCCGTAATAGCTTCATCTATCCGAAAATTTTCTATTACCGGAAACTCACTGAAACTTGCAATCCCTCGTTGAAGTTCAGTAAATCGTGATCTATCCGGTTCCATATTGCCGCGATTTCGGAAACCAATGACCCGGCAGGCATCCAGACTGTCCCGCAGAATATCGGCAGCCTCAATACTAAGACTTCTATAGGTGATCTCCTGGGCAGCAAAGGCGGAGAAACTATTTGCTACTTCCCGTACTGACTGGATATGATTAAAGAGGTTTCCGAGGTCATAAAGCTGTTTGATAATTTCCAGTTCCTTACCCTTTCCGTAAAGGATGCCGGTCGTCGTAGGAGCAAAAGCCGTCAATTTATCACCTGTGATACCTTCGACAGTCGGAACGTTTACCGGGATCAATGTGGCCGTTTCGATGAAAAGACTTTGTACAGGCCGTTGCTGTAAGGTCGGGTAATGGGTTTTTTCAAAGAGAACATCCAGTAGGATATAGTTCGAATTCTTATTAACCTGTGAATTATATTCCAGTTCATAGTGAGCTTTGGGAATTCCGGGCTTATAACTTCTTTTTCCGTCCAATCTCCAGCTTACAAAATGGGAAGCTCCTACTACCTTATCCAATACTTCCTCTATTGTTTCTTTACCCTCCTCTGTTATAATGTCAATATCAACTGAAAACCTGGTAGCCTTATCCAATAACAGCATAAGGCTGGTCCCTCCTTTGAAAGTGAAATGAAGGCCTTGGACCTGCAAGTGTTGGAGTAATGAAAGAGCATGGATCATCTTCTCCAGCAATGGCGGATTTATTTTCTCATAACCTTTTTGCCTGCGAAAGCTGTCGATCCACTCTTTTTCAAAGCAATGCAATCCGATCATCAATCCTAATTTTTTGCCGTGTCGTGGACATACTTCGATAGAAATGCGCGCAGCTCCATTTCTTTACCTCTGCGTTTTGCATAGTTGAACAAAGTAGAATAATTAACGGCATAACGTTCAATGGCATGCTCAAAGATCCTTTCTACTTCTGCTCCCTGAATAAAGCGGAAAGCGCTACTACTCTCGTAGATGTCTACCAATATTTTTTCAAGTGTTGGAATAACAATGGGCTGGCCATCTTCTGTGGTAATGTCTTGTACAGGCGCCCTGGAGATCAAAGGTAATAAGAGTATAGGTATTTCTTTGAAGTTATTTCGTGGCGGCTGACCTTTTAAGGACCAAATGACATTATGGTAGCCGTTATCTCCTAAAATATTGGCCACCGATTCCTGGAGATCCTTTTCTGTTTCCAAAATAATACGTTCGCTGCCGAATTGGTGTACGGTAAATTCGTTGAGCCAACTGATGTTCCATATGCAGTACGGCACATTGCGAAAGTTTTTTGTAAAGAGATTCGCCAGTTCCTGTATAGTAGGCTCTATAGCGGGTTGATAAAACGGACGCACTTCCAAAGTGTACCACCCTCGTTGAATTTCCTGTAGGATGTTCTTTTGTTTGAGATCATAGATGCGCCATCCAAGGGTGCCCTCATTTATTTCCCCTTCTGTAGTAAGAAAATAGTCATGAAGCTCCTCCCTGGAAAACTGGGGTTTCCCTTTAAAGAATTGAATGAATTGATATTGAGCATTTTTCTTCATTATTCAAAAAATAGCCAATATTTAATATAATTGGCATTTATTTGATTTTAAAGATAAGCCAAAATAATAAGAATATTGGCTAATATTTGATTTACATTTCATAAGTAGCTTATTCCTAGTTAATTGCAAGAATGTATAACTAATCCCGATATTGAACAGGATTGGAAGGAGGCGTTTTTCCCTAAATAAATGAATTTCAGTTGATAGGTTTGATGAAATAGGTAATAATTCTACTGCCTGCACATAAAAATACTACACGACTTGTAATTTTTAATTTAGTTAATTAACTTGCCCCATTCCCCTACGTAGATCGTCTATTTTCTGGATTCGGATTCCTGTGAAGCTTCCTCAAAATTATTTTGACAAATGCTACTATTCTTTTGATACGTTAATTGTTTTCAGATAGTAGGCAATAATAAGGTTAGGTATTATCGAAATAATTGGAGGAATTACTAAACCCTATTCAATGAAGATACTTCACACTGCTGACTGGCATATTGGCCAGTTGTTTTATGAATATGACCGCTCTTGGGAGCATCAACAATTCTGAACTTGACCTAGAAATCGGGACACCGAGTTAAGCTGCTTTTGTTAAAGATAAATTTTCTCAAACTCGTACTCCGATGGTGACAAATACTGTAATGCGGAGTGTTTTCGTATCCTATTGTACCAGGTTTTGATGTATCCGAAAATTTTACTGCGCGCCTCTTCTTTGCTGGCAAAAATACCTTTGGGATAAATCAACTTGCGCTTAAGGTCGAGAAGAAGCTCTCCGCTACCGCATTATCCCAACAATTTCCTTTACGACTCATACTACATATCAGCCCGCTTTTTGCAGCGCCTCCTGGAAAAGATCAAAAAACGATATTCAAAGGGTATTTGGGAACAGAATGTCACAGCTTAAGTAGTTCAATCGAGCGGTTTGGAAGCTATTTCTATCAAAACTGAGTTTTTCTGGGCGCAATGTGACCTCCTCCTGTAGAGATTGGCAGGTTTCAATCGAACAACTATCTACCCTTACTTCCTATCATTTAGATTGTATAAGTGGCTTAAAATCCACTTGATAAAAAAATCCGCGGAATAATTGTTATTAAGTGGAGATTTTTAGAAGCAAGTTCAATATCTGAACTAGATAAAGAAGAATCTGGATCGTTCTTCAAGTCTTAGGCATTTGACACATCCAATAAACCAAGCAGTTGAGGGTGGTAAAATTTATGGAACTAAGGAAAAATTTTATTTGTATTTTTAGCCGATTTTAAATTCTATAAAATATTAATTTTCAAGGCATTAGAACTACTGGTTTCTTGCCTATTTTTTTCATATGGAATATAATGCTTCATATACAGGTGCAGGATTGCTTTTTTACGAAACGGAATCGTTGTATCCATTATTAATTAAATCAAACGCTGATAGCCTTCTCAGAAGAGAAGTTAAAGAGAATAAATACCTCAAAATAAATTCAGAAAGTTCAAGGCAAAGGGTTTCCCAGGAAATTAGAAAACGTATACAATTTACTGATCAAGGCTTTTGGAGCTATTATCATTTATGCAATGAAAAAGAAAAGCGGCTACTCCTTTTTTACTTGGCTATGAAAGCATATAAGATGGTTTATGATTTTCACTTCAAAGTAACGGTTCCAAGGTTCTTATCATTAGAGTTAGAAATTGATCCATATAAATACAGAATGCGTTTGGAGGAAATTGCTTCAGTTGAAGAGAATGTAGCTGGTTGGTCGCAAGAAACCTGGGAAAAACTTATTACACGGTATGCGTATATGCTTGAAACTGCAGGTTTATCAATTGCGAACAGATTAACAAAACCAGATATTCCTTCTCATTTTTATTGCTATTTTGTTGGGAAGGAAGAATATTGGGTGCTAGATAGTTTTTTTCTAAAACAAGATGAAAAAGAAGCGATTATAAAAGATTGCAATGACAATTAAAGAGCTATACGATTTATTATGTGACAAGTCTTTCCAGGATCCTGCCACCGGATACTTGTTTTTTCCTGCATATATGTATCTGTACGAGCCGGAAGATGAATATTTGATAAGGGAGGAAATTGCCAGTATGAAGGATCGCTTGGTGCGACCTACTGATTTTGTAGATGTTCTCGATTTGAACATTTTCAATGAATTCTGTAATTATTTAAAGACTCAAAAATGGGGGTCTACTAATTGGCTACATTTCATACTGTCAGAAGAGGCCCAAAATTACCAAAGCGTCCAAACGACCCTTAAACAAAAAGCAAATGATATCAAGTTCTGTATGTTTTTAAATAACAAAATTCAATTGCACATAAATGAAGTGAGCGATCTAAAGAAAAGCTATGTCTTTATTTATGGCTTTGGACAGATTTTCCCTTACTTGAGAGCAAGCAAATTCATGAATTTATTTGAAAAATACATTAAAGGCTATAAGATTATTCTTTTTTATCCAGGTAATGCGGATAAGAACTACAACCTGTTTAAGGTTTTAAATGACGAGCATCTTTACCGCGCTATAAAACTCATCAACCAATAATATGCTTATCAGAGAACTATTTGAACTCCCTATTGAGAGAAACATCAATCCTGCTGTTGTAGTTAGCGCAAACGATGCCGATACCATAAAGTCTGAAATCGAGGAGTATATTTTTACTGATGATCTTTTAGAACGTGCTTGGAAATTCCTGGACGCACTGGTCAACAAAAAAGATCAGAAGGCTGGCATCTGGATCAATGGCTATTATGGTTCGGGTAAATCACATTTTATCAAATTCATCCATTATTGCCTCGATCCACTTTCCAGTACTTTAGCTTTTGAAAGTATCCTTAAGGCAGCAAAAGGATATGATCCCTTTTTGCCTGGCCATAACGAAGAAATCACGGAAAGCAAGATAAAGGCGCTGCATAAGAAGGTTACTAATCTGCAGTGCAGCAATATCATGTTTAATGTAGAAGCGGTTACAGATGACCATTCGGGTGAAAGGCTAACCCGTATCTTTTTAAATATGTTTAATGGATTTAGGGGTTATAACAGCGTGAATATTCCACTGGCTATTTTATTGGAGAAGCCATTGGACAGAGCGAGTAAATTGGGCGAGTTTAAAAATGCGATAGCGAAGGAACTGGAACATGATTGGGAATTAGAGGCGGCCGACTTAGCTGGGTATAAACTGGAGAGCATCCTGGATATTGCAAAACGCCTGCTGCCAGAATTAGATATAAAAGCATTGCATAATACCTTGACTAATCCAAATACTTACCATATTGGCATTTCTTCTAAGCTGATTCCTGAGTTCAAAGAGTTCTTGCAACAGCAAGGCGATAATTATCGTTTGGTTTTTCTAGTGGACGAAATCTCGCAATACATAGGCAATAATAAGGATGTATTACTGAATCTGCAGACGATTGTAGAAGAAGTGAGTACGCAATTAAAGAACAAGGTGTGGATTGCTCTGACAGCACAGCAAACATTGGAGGAGGTTGTTGATCGTTTTGAAGACGGAAGCCAATCTGATGAATTCGGAAAAATTCTCGGCCGTTTTGATACCCGTATTTCTTTGGAAAGTAATGATGCTTCATTTATTACGCGCAAAAGGGTATTAGATAAAAATGCAGCAGGAACAAAAGTTTTGAACGACCTGTATAAAACTAAGCAGGAATTCATTCAGCATCAGTTTAAGCTGAGCCATGATTTATACAAAGGCTACCAGGATCCGGAAGATTTTATTCTCTCTTATCCTTTTGTTCCTTACCAGTTTCGCCTGATTGCCGATGTGTTTTCTGCGTTTCAGCGCATGAATTATGTTATAACGGAAGTAAAAAACAATGAACGTTCTGTAATTGGCATTACGCACTATACTACAAAACAACATGCTGGTGAAAATGTTGGGCTGTTTATAGCTTTCGATTATTTTTTCAATGAGCTTTTCCGTAATAATCTAACCCATATAGGTCGCAGGGTGATTGATCGTGCCTTGGCGTTGACCTATGTCAAAAACAATCCTTTTGCGCAAAGAGTAGTGAAAACCCTTTTCATGATCTCTAATTTGGAAGACAGTGTGCTTATGACCTTCCCGCCTAATATTGATAACCTGACAGTTTTATTAATGACTGAGTTGGACCAAAACAGGGCGGCATTGCAGAAGCAAATCAAGGAAGTGATAGAACGATTGATAGAAGAAAGTATTATTAGAGAGGAAAATGGCCGGTTTTATTTTTATTCGGAAGATGAGATACAGGTGACCAATCTGATTAAGAACACCAAGACTTCGCTGGATGACCGACTTTCTATTGTAGATGATTTATTGCGTCCAGTGTTAAGGGTGGAAAGCAAATTTTCGTTGGATCAAAACGACGTTAGGATAGGTTATGCGATCGATGATAAAGAGTTTTTCCGAAATGGTGATATCAAAGTGAATATCATCATGATTGATCAGCAATCTGTGGAGGATAAATCGATGAATGCCATTGCCAACGATCTGTATATCTGTCTAAACGAATGGTACAATAAGGACGAAGCATTTCGAAAAGATTTGATGTGGTATTGGAGATGGCGCTCTAATTGACCATAGCATAGCGCTGCAAATTGACCACCCTGAGTAGGTGTGTAGTTGAGTGCGAGAGAAAGAGCTGTTTGAGTAGTTAAAAATAGGTGATTTTTAATTTTCTT
>Ga0268266_10000167_pt1 | contig 120012 bp, 111 predicted proteins | sample KBSS13metaG_FD_190356 | JGI IMG/M metagenome (GOLD analysis project Ga0268266, IMG submission 190356) | Switchgrass rhizosphere microbial communities from Kellogg Biological Station, Michigan, USA - KBS S1-3 metaG (SPAdes) (version 2) | ecosystem: Host-associated > Plants > Roots >...
CTTCGCCCAGCGTATGGGCCGCGACGGTCGAGCCGATTGTGGCCGTGGCAACGGAAACGACGACCGACAGGCGGATGCCCGCAAGGATCACCGGCAGAGCCAGGGGCAATTCCACCTGCACGAGCCGCTGCCGGCCGGTCATGCCGACGCCGAGTGCGGCGTCGGTGACGTCCGGCGGCAGCGTCGTAAGGCCGGTCAGGGCGTTTTCGAAGATCGGCAGCAGGCCATAGAGGAACAACGCGATCAGCGTCGGCTGCGTGCCGAAGCCGAGCAGGGGAACGGCAATCGCGAGCACCGCAACAGGCGGAAAGGTCTGGCCGATATTGGCGAGGCTGCGCGACAGCGGCAGGAATTCGCGACCGGAGGGGCGTGTCACCAGGATTGCGAGACCGACGGCGACGATGGTCGAGGCGATCGTTGCCGCGAGCACGATCTCGATGTGGCTCACGGCCAGATCGAGCAGGCTGTTCTGCGTGTAGATCGCGGGCTGTCCGGGTTTGGTCAGCGGCGCGAGCCAGCCGGCAAAACTTTCCGGCGTGACGAGAAAGGCGACGAGCAGCGCCAGCACGGCTAGGCGAATGCCGGGGCCGAGGATGTGCTTCACGCCGGCCTCGCGGCGCGCTGCTCGAGATCGCGCAAAGTGACCATGCCAATGATCGTGCCGCTCGGGTCGGCCACCGGCAACGTCTGACGGCGCGACCAGAGGCACTCGGCATAGGCATCGCGAAGCGACATCGCGGCCGCAACGGGTTCACCCTCGGCCTCGCCCTGATGGGCGATCTCGCCGACGGTCGAGAGCGACAGCAGGCGGAACGGCCGCTCACCGGTGCCGATCAGTTCATCGACAAACGGCGTTGCGGGGTGGGCAATGATCTCCTCAGGCGTTGCGTATTGCAGCAGCTTGCCCTGATCCATGACGGCGATGCGGTCGCCGAGGCGGATCGCCTCCTCCATGTCGTGAGTGACGAGAACGACCGTTGTCTTGAACTGCTTCTGGATCGTCAACAGATCGTCCTGAGCCTTGGCGCGGATGATCGGGTCGAGCGCGCCATAGGGCTCATCCATCAGCAGTACTTTTGGTGCCGCGGCGAGCGCCCGCGCGACACCGACGCGCTGCTGCTGCCCACCCGACAATTCGGCGGGCATGCGGTTGCGGAACTGGCCCGGTTCGAGCTGGAAGAGGCTCAGCAACTCATCCACGCGGCTGTCGATCTTGCTGCGCTGCCAGCCAAGGAGTTGCGGTACGGTCCCAATGTTCTGCGCGACGGTGCGGTGCGGGAAAAGGCCATTGGCCTGAATGGCATAACCGATGCGACGGCGGAGCTCATAAGGCGGGGTATCGCGCGTATCGAGGCCATTGAGGCGGACGCGGCCTGCGGTCGGCTCGATCAGACGGTTGATCATGCGCAACAGCGTCGTCTTGCCGGAACCCGAGGTGCCGACGATGACCGCGATTTCGCCCTCGTCGACTTTGAGCGAGACATTGTCCACAACCGTTGTGCCGTCATAGACCTTGGTGAGGTCGTCGATCTCGATCATCGGCTGGTCCTTCCGCGTACGCTCACCATTTCTACCACCGCATCGAGCACGATCGCTGCGGCGAAGGCCAGAATTACCGTTGGCACGGCGCCGAGTAGCACCAAATCGAGGGCCGTCTGTCCGATGCCCTGGAACACGAAGACGCCAAAACCTCCACCGCCGATCAGCGCCGCGACGGTCGCGAGGCCGATGTTCTGGACGAGCACAATGCGGATGCCGGTCAGGATGATCGAGAAGGCCAGCGGCATTTCGATCTGGAACAGACGCTGGCGATCGGTCATGCCCATGCCGCGCGCCGCGTCGTTCGCCGCGGGGGGCACGCCCAACAGGCCAACCACCGTGTTGGCGACGACCGGCAGCAGCGAATAAATGAACAGCGCCACCAGCGCCGGCGTAAAGCCGATGCCGGAAACGCCGACTGCCGCGGCGCCGGGGACGTTGGCCGCGACCCAAGCGAGCGGGGCGATCAGGAGGCCGAAAAGCGCGATCGAGGGAATGGTCTGGACCCCGTTGAGGATGTTCAGCACCACCGCCCGCAAGCGCGGCACGCGATAGCTCAAGACGCCGAGCGGCACGCCGACGATGACGGCGGCGACAAGCGAGCCGAACGCCAAAACGACATGGGTCAGCGCTTCACGCCAGAATGCATCGGAGCGGACAAAATATTCCTTGAGGATCGAAAGCCCGTTCCAGTCGCCGCTCAGCATGATGGCGCCAACTGCAATCGCGGCGAGCACGAGGATGCCGATCCTCGGCCAGGGTTTCAACCGCAGCCGGGTCAGCGCATCGGCGGCGAGCAGCAGAAAACCGAACAGCAGAACCCAAAAGCCGGCGCCGGGCGAAACTCGCGCCAGCGCGTTGCCGGGCGGCGTCAAATATGCGGCCGTCTGCCCCACGAGGATGAGCAGGGCAAGCAGAGCTACCGCCGCCATCAGCAGCCGCCAGAGCGTCCCGGTGCGGTAAAAGATCACGGGCAGCGAAATGGCAATGATTGCCGACAGCAGGATCGATTGCCACGGCGGCAACGCATCGAAAACAATGCGGCTTTGGCCCTGGATGATGCGGTTGGCTTTAAAGGTGGCAAAGGGGAGGAAGACCCAGGCCGCCGCGACGATGAGCGCAATCAGCACGCCGAGCTTGTCGATGACCGGCGAGCGGCTGACTATTCTTGCTGGGGCTGCTGCGACCGTCATCAGAGGTCAGCGGGGCGGCTTCGCGCCGCCCCGCTGGAATTGCCTATTTCAGCGAGCCGCTGGTCTTCAGCCAATCGGCGGCAACGGCGGAGGCGGCTTCGCCACCGACCTGCACGCGGCCGTTCAGCGTCTGCAGGGTTTTCAGGTCGAGCTTGGCAAAAACCGGCGCCAGCAGCGTCTCGATCTGCGGGTACTGCTTCAGCACGGCTTCGCGGATGATCGGGGCCGGGTTGTAGACCGGCTGCACGCCCTTGTCGTCGACGAGCGCCACGAGATTAGACGGCGCGATGCCGCCATCGGTCCCATAGACCACCGCAGCGTTGGCGCCCGAGGTCTGGTTAGCGGCAGCAGCAATGAAGGCCGCCGTATCACCGCCCGAGAGGGTGATGAGCTGGTCGGGCTTCAGCGTGAAGCCATAGGTCTTCTCGAACGATGGCAGGGCCGCCGCCGAGGAAACGAACTCGGCCGAGGCTGCAAGCTTGATGTTACCGCCGCCGGCGACAAATTTGCCGAAATCGGACCAGGTGACGATCTTGTTGGGATCGGCGACGTCCTGACGGACCGCGACACCCCAGGTATTGTTGGCTGGGGCCGGAGCGAGCCAGACGATCTTATTCTGCGCATAGTCGAGCTTCTTGACCTCGGCATAGCCCTTTGCCGCATCGTTCCAGAGCAGCGGGTCGGCACCGGCTTCCTGGGTCAGGAAGAACGCGCCGTTACCGGTATATTCGGGGTAGATGTCGATCTGGCCGGCGGTGATCGCCGAACGGACCACCTTGGTGTTGCCGAGCTGGATCTTGTCGGTAACCGGGACGCTGTTGGCCTTCAACACTTGCAGAATGATGTTGCCGAGCACTCCACCTTCGGTGTCGATCTTGGAGGAGACTACGACCTGCGCCTGGGCAGCGGTCGCTGTCATCGCCAACGCGGCGAGGGCAGCGATAAGCTTAGTCGAAAACCGCATGATGCACTCCACTGGTTTGTTTTATCTTGTGATTTACTTATCTCGGCAAACCGCCAAGTTGGCCCTAACCCTATACGGTTATGGGCAATTGACCAGAGCTTCTGGTTCTACTGAACGGGGCCGAGGGCGAAAAAGTCATCCAGATCGGGGATGGGTGCCTGTGAAATCAATTCGCCAAGCGTAAGTTCCGATGCCAGGTCGTTTTCAATGGCCTCGACCTCAGCCGAAAGCGGACGGTCGACGCGGTAGAATTCGGCGTGCTTGCGCGTGCGCTCGTAGATCATCTGCGGGATGCCGCGCGGGCGATCGCCCAGGAGGTCCATTGCCTGCGCCGACAGCAAAGCTTCGAGCGCCGCCATGCGCCGGAGCGCGCGAACCTGCCGTTCAAAACGCTCGACGACCAGCGGCAGGAAGGCCGCCTCGTCCTCAAGGCCGGTGGCGACCACCAGCGACGTTGCGGAGACCGGCGCGGCCATCGACAGCACGCGGGCAAAAAGCTCGCCGGCCAGCTTGATGATCGGGCCAAAGCCCGTGGCAATAGCGCCGGGCGGCACGAGGTTGATCGGCAGATCTCGGCGGACGCCGTTGCCAAGCAGCACGCAGCGGTTGAACGAATTGCGCGCGGCGTGCGCCATGGTGAGTTGCACGGTCTGGAGGTAGATGGTCACGTCGAGTGGTAGCGAGCCGCCCGAGGTGAGCACCTCACCTTCGACGACCACCGGGTTGTCGTCGGTGCGGCCCGTCGCAGCAAGGATGGTGCGGCCGCAGACCATCAAGCTGTCGAACGTGGTGCCGAAGACCTGCGCCATCATGCGCAGGCTGAGCGGGTCCTGCACGTGCGTGGCGTTCGGCCAGGTCCAGCCCATGGCATTGCGATAGAGCCAGCCGCCGATCTCCGCTTCGCGCTCCGTGCCGACATGGGCAACCGCCTTCCACGGATCGCGCGACGCGCCGAGTGCTCCGGCCGTGGTGAGGCTGGTGGCCAGCAGCATGCGCACGGCGCCCGCGGCGGCGCGGGTCGCCTCGGCAGCGGCCGCAAAGCCCACAGCGTTGACGCTGATCGAGGCGAGGCTGTCGCGCGGCGCCATTTTTGCCGGTTTGAGGCCGGCATCGGCGAGCGCCTTATCGGCGGACAGGCGGCGGTTCTGGTAGACCGCCTCCCCTACCCCGGTCAGGACCGCGCCGATCTGGCCCATGAGACCGATATCGGCGCAGCCGATCGAGCCGGTGCGGCGGACGACCGGCACGACATCGGCGGCGAGCAGCGCGAGATACGCGTTGACGAGGTCCGGCGTGCAGCCAACGCGGCCCGACAGCGCCGTGTTCACCCGGATCGCCATGGCGTTGCGGACAACCGAATTGGGGAACGGCGAGCCGGTGCCGAAATGGTGGGCGCGGACGAGGCCGAGATTGAAGGTTTCGAGCTCGTCGTCGGTCCAGGCCACGTCCTTCATGGCGCCGACGCCGGTATTGGAGCCATAGACCGGAAAACCCGCGGCGATCCGGCGTTCGATCACGTCGCGCGCCCGCTCGACCCGCCGCAGCGCCATCGGATCGGCCGAAAGCGTCACCAGATGCGCCCCGATCCGGGCCAGCGCCGAAAAACTCAGCGGTTTGCCGGAAAGGGTGATCGATGGCGTAATGGCATTCATCAGTGTGACTCGACGGGAACGGCGTTCACAATTGGCATATCCCAAGCGCCGGCGCGCGCAAGGGGGATGAGTGGTTGTGGTTGAGGACGGCCGGTCGAGGGGCGGCGAACAAATGAAAAACGGCGGACCAAGGCCCGCCGCTTCACGCACGATTCAGGAGGCGGTCAGGCGGCAGCGAGCGCCTGTTCGACGTCGGCGATGATGTCGTCGATGTGCTCGATGCCCACCGAGATGCGGACGAGATCGGCCGAAACGCCGGCCTTGGCGAGTTCGTCAGGGCCAAGCTGCCGATGCGTCGTCGACGCAGGGTGGCAAGCCAGCGATTTCGCGTCGCCGATATTCACTAGCCGCAGGATCATGTTGAGGCCGTCGATGAACCGCCCACCGGCCTCGGCACCGCCCTTGATGCCGAAGCTGACGATGCCCGATGCCTTGCCCTTGGTGATCTTCTTGGCCACGGCGTTGTATTTGCTGTCGGGGAGCTCGGCATAGTTCACCCACGCGACCTTTGGGTGGTTCTTGAGGAAGCGCGCCAGCTTTTCGGCATTGTCGCAATGCCGCTCCATGCGCAGGCCCAGCGTCTCAAGGCCCATGAGGAACAGGAAAGCATTGTGCGGCGAGAGCGCGGCGCCGGTATTGCGCAGCGGTACGACGCGGCAGCGCCCGATATAGGCGGCAGGCCCCAGTGCCTCGGTATAGACGACGCCGTGGTAGGAGGGGTCGGGCTCGTTCAAAACCTTGAACCGCTCCTTGTTCTTCACCCAGTCGAACTTGCCGGAGTCGACGATGATGCCGCCGATCGAATTGCCGTGGCCGCCGATATACTTGGTCAGCGCGTGGACGACGATGTCCGCGCCGAACTTGATCGGCTTGCAGAGATAAGGCGTCGCCACCGTGTTATCGACGATCACCGGCACGCCATGGCGATGCGCGATCTCGGCGAGCCGCTGGATGTCGACCACATTGCCCGCCGGATTGCCGATAGACTCGCAGAACACGGCCTTGGTCTTGTCGTCGATCAGCTTTTCGATCGCATCGAAATCGCCCTGATCGGCCATCCGCACTTCGATCCCCTGACGCGGGAAGGAGTGCATGAAAAGGTTGTAGGTGCCGCCATAGAGCTGGCTGATCGAGACGATGTTGTCACCGACACCGGCAATCGCCTGGATCGAATAGGTGATCGCCGCCATGCCCGAAGCAACGCACAGCCCGGCGATGCCGCCCTCCATTTCCGCAACGCGCTGCTCGAGCACGGCGGTCGTCGGGTTCATGATGCGCGTGTAGATATTGCCCGGCACGGCGAGATTGAAAAGATCAGCGCCGTGCTGGGTGTTGTCGAAGGTGTAGGAGGTGGTCTGATAGATCGGGACGGCGGCCGCATGGGTCGTCGGTTCGCTGCTATAGCCATGATGCAGCGCGATGGATTCAAGTTTCATCAGTTGTCCTCTTGCAAAAATACCCCGTGCAAAACTATCAGCCGGTGCTTTGCGCCGTATCGTGCGAACGAAGGACAATATTTGCGCTTCAGGCCGCAGGTTGAGCAAACCTTGCGAGCCGATCCGCATCCCGTTCAGCTACCGGTGGGTGCCTCCGCGTCGATCAGGCCGTCGTGCTTGAGTTCAGCCCAGAACGCGGCGGGGATGCTCTCCTTCAGGAAGGCGATATTGCTCGCAACCTCGGAGGGCTTTGCGCTGCCGGGGATGATCGACACGACTGCCGGATGGGCGAGCGGAAACTGCAAGGCTGCCGCCTGCAGCGAGACGCCGTGGCGGGCGCAGACGGCCTGAATGCGGCGCACCCTGTCCTGGACTTCGTCGGAGGCGATGCCGTAGCGATAGCGTGCGTTCGGGCCTGGGCCAGTCGCAAGGATGCCTGAGGCGTAAGGGGCGCCGATGATGACGCTGACGCCCCGCTCGGCAAAACGTTGCATGCCAGCGAGCGAGGATTGATCGAGCAGCGTATAGGGCATGGCCACGATACCGAAATCGATGGCCACGGAGGAAGCAATGGTGTCGAGCGCCTCGGTGACGTTGAGACCCATGCCGATGGCCTTGATCTGGCCGCTCCGCTTGAGTTCCTCCAGTGCCTTGACGCCACTCTCGGTGAGGTCCCTGAGCCGCTGGGCATGGTGCTCGCCGTGCGCGGCCAATACGTCGAGATCGTGGATGATCAGTGCATCGACGGTATCGAGCCCGAGCCGGATGAGGCTCTGTTCATACGAACGCATGAACCCGTCATAGGTGTAGTTCCACTCGATCTCGAAATTGAGACCGTAGGTCCACGAGCCACGGTCGAACGTTTTGGGGTTCCCCGGCCGATGGAGAACGCGTCCCACCTTGGTGGTCACCAGAAACTGGTCGCGCGGCTGGTCAAGGAGGAAATCGCCGAGGCGGTGTTCGCTGAGGCCGAGGCCGTAGTAAGGCGCGGTGTCGTAGTAGCGGATGCCGCCGTCCCAGCCGGCCTGCAGCGTCTGGCGCGCCAGCACGCCATCGACCCGGTTGTACATGCCGCCGAGATGGGCGGCACCGAGCCCCATTGGCGGCAGGCTGAGTGTTGTGCGCCCGACCGGGCGGCGGATGGAAAGATCGAAGCTCACGACTTGCTGACCTCAAACGAAAGGGGTTGGACAGAACGAGGATCCGGCGCGCGGAAGACCGAGGAGATGCTGTGGTCCTCAAGTGTTGGCGCATCGCGATAGAGGAAACAGGTCGCGAGGCGATCCGAGTCCGGCGTGTAGGGCGGTGGCGGCGAGTTCCAGCACATCTCTATCACGTGCGGGCAACGTTCGGCGAATTTGCAGCCCGCGCCACGCGTTGGGCCGCCAGGTTCGGCATTTCGGATTTCCTCGCCGCCCCAGGGCTTTGACAGATCGGGCAACGGAATCGAAGACACAAGAAGCTGCGAATAAGGATGTTTTGGATCGCCGATGACGCGCTCTACTGAGCCAGCCTCGGCCACGGCTCCCCGGTAGAGGATGACGATGTTGTCGCAAATCTGAAACGCGGTCGTCAGATCGTGCGTGATGTAGACAATCGAGATATCGAGCTCGCGGTTCAGCGTCTTGAGCTCGTCGAGAATGGTAGCGCGCAGCGAGGCATCGACCATCGAGACCGGCTCGTCGGCGATGATCAGTTTTGGCTTGAGCAGGACCGCCCGCGCCACCATGACACGCTGGCGCTGGCCGCCGCTCAGCTCATGCGGAAACCGGCCAAGCGTATCCTGCGGCCTTAGGCCTACCCGGCTCAGGGCCTCCTCGATCAGTTTTCGCGCTTCCGCGTCGGAATGGGCGAGACCATAGCGCCTGACCGGCGTCGTCAGCACATGGTCGATCCGGTAAAACGGGTTGAACACATCGAATGGATCCTGGAACACCGGCTGCACCTCACGCCGGAACTGCCGGCGCTCGCGGCCAGACATCGCCGCGACATCCTTGCCGCGATAAAACACGGTGCCGCGCGACGGGGGGATAAAGCCCAGCATGATGCGGGCGAGCGTGGTCTTACCGCTGCCGCTTTCACCGGCAACTGCCGTCATCGAGGGCGCATCCTCGGACAGCGACAGGGTGATGTCGTCGAGCGCGGTGAAGACCCCGTAGGTTTTTGCCGCGCGCTGCAGTTCGATCAAGGCACTCACGACGCGTGCTCCTGACGAACTGCTGCAGGGCGCGCCGGCAGCGCGGCATGGTCGGGATAAAGATGGCAGGCGACGCGCTGCGCCGGGCCGGCGGGCTGCAGCAGCGGCGTTTCGCGTAGGCAGCGGTCGAAAGCATAGGGGCAGCGCGGGCTAAAGCTGCATCCCTCCGGCATATCGACGAGGCGCGGCGGCAGGCCGGGAATACCGGTCAGCGCACGCTTCTGGTCGATGCCCGGCAGGCTGTCGACCAGGAGCTTGGTATAGGGATGGCGTGGCGCCTCGATCATCTGCTTGACCGGTCCGATCTCGACAATCTTGCCGGCGTACATGACCCCGACCGTGTTGGCGAACTGGGCGATGAGGCCCATGTCGTGGCCGATCAGCACCACGGCAGCGCCGAGGCCGCCCTGCAGCTTGCCCAAGGTCTGCATGACCTGCCGCTGGACGACAACGTCGAGCGCGCTGGTCGGCTCGTCCGCGACGATGACCTTTGGTGAAAGCGAGGTCGCGATGGCCATTGCAGCCCGCTGCTTCATGCCGCCCGAGAGCTCATGCGGATAGCGGCGACCAACAGCCGGATCGAGGCCGACGCGGGCGAGCAGTTCTGCGACACGCGCCGCCATCGCCTCGCGCGACAGTTGCACGTGCGCGGCAATGGCGTCGATGATCTGGTCTTCGAGGCGCATTACAGGGTTCAGCGAACTCATGGCGCCCTGCGGAATCAGTGCAATGTCGCGCAGCCGCGTCGCGCGCAGTTCCTTGATCGACATCTTGAGGATGTCGCGGCCATCGAGCATGATACTGCCGCCAACGATGCGGCCGGGCGCCCGTGTCAGCCGCATCAACGCCGTCGCCATGGTCGTCTTGCCGGAGCCCGACTCACCGATCAACCCCAGCCGTTCGCCGGGTCTTAGCGAGAAGGATACATCGCTGACCGCCTTCGCCGGCCCGCTCGTGGTGTCATAGTGGACATTAAGGCCCTCGACCACGAGGACGGCATCAGCGGCCGTTTGCTGGGTTGTCTCCGCCATCATCAGCGGCGCGACAATTTGGGATTGGCGAAGCGGTCGAAGCCAACCGAGGTGAGGAACAGGCCAAGAAAGATCAGCGCGATGACGACGATTGGCGGGCCCCACCACCACCAATAGCCGCGCAGAACCGCCGCCGATTGCTGCGACCAGTAGATGGTGTTGCCGAGCGTCGTTTCTTCGAGCGCGCCAAGGCCCAACGCTTCGAGGCCGATCACCGCGAGGATTGCCGAGCCCACCGTGCCAACAAAACTCGCGACGATGAACGGCAAGAGGTTCGGCATGATCTCACGAAAGAGGATTTCGAGCGCCCCTTCCCCGTTGACGCGCGCGACCTCGACATAGGAGCGCTCGCGGATGGTCAGCACCTGCGCGCGGATGGTGCGGGTGGTGAACATCCACGAGAGCGAGGCGACGACCAGCGCCATGACGTTGGTGGTCATGCGGTCGACATTGCCGGCAATGATCACGAGGATGGCGATTGCCGGCACGGTCAGCAGGGCGTCGGCGACAATGCGGATCACGGCATCGACGATGCCGCCGAAATTGCCGGCCAATAGCCCGAAGACGAGCCCCAGACCGACGCCGATAAAGCCGGCGATGAGACCCATCTTGAGAGTATTGGGTGTGCCGTAGATCAGCAGGGTCAGCATGTCGCGACCCTGCGAGTCGGTGCCGAGATAATACTGAGCGGAGGGCGGCCGGCGCGGTGTCACAGCGCCTACAGTGGCGTTGTGGGCATCAACGAAAAGCGGGCCGATAATGCTGATCAACACGATCAGCAGCAGGATCGACAGGCCGAGGATCAGCGTGCCGCTGATGCGGCGCTCAACCAGTCCGCGCCGCAGCTTGGCGAAGGCGCTCATCGGCGAATCCTCGGGTCGAGCAGCGGATAGATGAGATCGACGATGAACAGCAGGCCGGCAAGCGCCACGATCAGCATCAGCACCACGCCCTGAATAACGAAATAGTCCTGGCCGCGGATAGCGACGTAGAGCAGTGAGCCGAGGCCGGGATAGTTGAAGATGACCTCGACCAGCACGGCGCCCGAAAGCACCGAGCCCATGGCGAGCGCCAGCGCCGTGACCTGCGACAGCATGGCGTTGCGCATGCCGTACCAGAAGAAGACGCGCCAGGCGCTGAGGCCCTTGGCTTCGGCGAAGGTGATGTAATCCTCGCCGAGCACGGAGACCATCTGGCTCCGCATACCGAGCGCCCAGAAACCGACATTGCCCAGGATGATGGCGAGCAGCGGCAACAGGGCATGGCGGAGCACATCGAGCACGGTGCCGATATCGAGGCGTGCGATGCGCGTGGTGTCCATGCCACCGGCCGGCGGCAGGATTTTCCAGATCACCGCGAAGAGATAGATGAGGATGATGGCGAGCAGGTAGAACGGCACAGCGGTCAGGACCATCAGGCCGGGCACCAGAGCGCGAATACCGCGGCCGGTGCCCGGCCAGGCGAGCAGCGCCCCAAGAATCGACCCCACCGAAAACGCGACCAGTGTCGCCACGGCGAGAAGCCCGAGCGACCACGGCAGCGCGTTGAGGAGCTTGGTGGTCACAGTTTCGGGGAAATTGGCAAACGAGACGCCGAGATCGAGGCGGAACAGGTCACGCCAGTAATTGACGTATTGCGCCAGCATCGGCTGATCGAGGCCGTACTTGGCGCGATAGGCGTTGGTGACCGCCTGCACATCCACCGATTGCTGGGCACCGCTCGCCTGCAGCTTGGCAATCGCCGTTTGCACGGGGTCGCCCGGTAGCAGGCGCGGGATCAGGAAATTGACGCTGACCGCGATGAAAACGATCAGCAGAAGCTGGCCGAACCGCTTGGCAAAGTAGCTGACGAGTTCTCGGGACATGCCTCTGACCGGATGTTTGCTGTTCGTCCCTTCTCCCGCTCAGCGGGAGAAGGTGGCGCACCAGCGCCGGATGAGGGTAATTCCAACAGGCCCTCACCCGGCCCAGCTTCGCCGAGCCACCCTCTCCCGCCGAGCGGGAGAGGGGAAGGATGTATCACGACCCTTGAGCCGGCTTCAGGCTGTGGATCACCACGTTGAAAGCTTCCCATGGCGTATAGGGCGCCACGTAGGAATTGGCGGCGCTCGGCCAGCCGGTCCAATAGGTGTTGTTAAAGGTCACCACGTGGAACTCCTCGAGCATATCGATCTGCGGCAGGTCGCGCAGGGCGATATCGAGGGCCGCGGTGGCGTTCTTCATGTAGTCCGAGCTTGGATCGGGATTGGCCGGTACCGCCAGCATGGCGTCGATCAGTTTGTCGTAATCCGGATTGCTGTATCGCGATCCGGCGACGCTGTAGGGGATCGCCGTACCAAGCGGCCGCGAGTATTTTGAGTGATAGTCCTTCAGCGTTTCGACGGGCTCCGACAGGCTGCCGCAATGCACGAAGACCATGGTGTCGAAATTGCCGTTGGTGATGTCGGGCAGCCATGAATCGTCGACCGGCGCCTGGATGGCGTCGAACCCTGCATCCTTGAGCTGCTGGGTGAGCGGGGCTTGGATCGGCTGGATGAAGGCCGGCACACGGACCTTGAATTCCAGCGTCTTGCCATCCTTGGCCCAGAAGCCATCTGAGCCCTTCGTATAGCCGGCCTTCTGCATGTAGCTCGCGACTTCGGCCAGGTCCTGATGATCGACCTTATACTTGTCGATCACTGCCTGCAGCGGGCTGTCCGGTTTCAGGTAGGTGCCCGCCATGTAGCCCGAGAAAGCAAAGCTTACCGGATGGTCCGAGCCTTCGTAGCCAATGTCTGAAAGCTTGGCCCGATCGATGGCGCGATCCACCGCCCAGTGCAGGTTGACGTCGTTCCACGGCGCCTTGAGGTTGTTGAACACCAGCGAATAGTCGCAACCGTCAGGAGCGCCCCAGACTGGTCCCTGCGTATTCCATGAGCTCAGCTTGGGGTTCTGAGCCTGTGCCGCCTCGAAGGTGCCAACGAGAAGCTGGCGGCCGCCATCGACCTGATTGGCGATCTGCAACTGCCCCATGGCGTCGTCGCTCGCCACCGGCACGATGACGATGCGCTTTGGCGCCGGGAGCGGCTGGAAACCGGTCTTGGCACCCCACCAGTTGTCGTCGCGGTCGAACACTTCCTGCTGGGTGGTCGAGCTCACGAGCTTATAGGCGCCCGTTCCCATCGGCAGGCCCTTGGCGAGGTCGTAGTTGGTGAAGCCTTTGATGTCTTGGCCCTGCCAGATGTGCTTGGGCAGGATCGGATAGTGGTTCTCGTGGCCGAGCGCGAGATGGTCGCGGACCCAGCGCGGCGCGGGCTTGGTGAAGTGGATGACGGCCGTCAGGGGATCGGTCGCATCGACATCTTTGACGTATTCCTTGTAGTCCGACGAGCCGTTGATTTCGGGCGGTGCGTCGCGCAGCGCTTCGAGCGTGAATTTGACGTCATCGGAGGTGAAGGGCTGGCCATCCTGCCACGCAACGCCCTTCCTCAGATGGATGGTCGCCGTCAGGAAATCCGGGCTGAGGTCGAAGCTCTCGGCCTGCCAGGGAATCAGCTTGCCGTCGGTGAGGTTGGTATAGAACAGCGCCTCGTTGGTGGTGAACTGCATGGCGTCGCGCTGGTGCGTGACCGAGGTCAGGTAGGGATTCCAGTTGTCGACGTTGGCGAGCTGGGCCGGCTGGTCGCCCCAGGGCGTCAGCACCAGCGTCTCGTTGCGGGGTACGTCGGCGACGGTCTGTGCAGACACTGCGGTGCCTGCAAGGAGCAGACCCGCAAGGCCGGCGAGAGCCGCGATCAGTTGGCGTCTATGCGATGCACGTGTCACGTTAGTCCTCCCTCTTTGGTCGTTTCGACCGGTGTTTGGATTAGGTCATTACGTTCCTGACTAAACGGCCATGGCCGAGATCGCTTCGAGCGACAGGCCGTGGCCGAAGCCCGGCTCGTCGCTGGGGACGCACCAGCCATCCTTCGGCACGGCCATCCCCGGATAACCGATGGTTTCGGCCAGCGGCACGCCCGGTCCGCCGCCGACGAAATATTCGCCCCACCGGCTGTTGGTCGACGAGAAGGTGAAATGCTGGCCGAAGGGCGTGTTCATGCCGGCGTGGCAGATGAGTTCGAGGCCGGCCGCATCGGCGATGGCGGCGATCTTCTGGCAGGCGGTGAAACCGCCGACCCAGTTGATATCGGCCTGGAAGATATCGGCGACGCGATCCTTGGCTGCCTCGAAGAAGGTGTAAGGCGTGTACCAGTGTTCGCCGGTCGCCAGCGTCATCCACGGCAGCCGCTCGCGCAGCGCGCGGTGCGAAGTGTGGTCCTCAGGGATGAGGCAATCTTCCATCCATTTGAGCTTGAACGGCCGGACGCGATCGGCCAGCCGCACCGCGAACTCGACATCGAACGCCATCCAGCAATCGAGCATCAGCTCGACGTGCGGGCCGATCAGTTCGCGCGCCGCGCCGACGAATTCTTCGTTCTTGTCGAGCGCTTCAAGCCCTTCTGCGGTGCCGTAGGGACAGGCGAGCTTGGTGGCCTTGAAGCCCAGCTCCATATGCCAATCGGTATCGTTGCCGGTGGCGTAGCAGAACTGCTTGTCGCGAGCCGGGCCGCCCGCCAGTTCATAGACCGGCATTTTCAGCAGTTTGCCCTTGAGGTCCCAAAGCGCGAGATCGATTGCACTGATCGCGTAGGCGGCAAGACCGGACGGTGAGTAAGGCGACGTGATGCGCATCATCATGTCGAAGAGCTTTTCAGTGGCGAGCGGGTTTTCGTCCACCAGCAGCGGCCCGAGATGATCGTTGATCAGCGATACCGTGGGCTGGCCATAGCCGGTCGTGCCAAAACCCCACGAGCCATCGTCGGCAGTGACGATGCAGCCGACCTGCGGAAAGTGATTGTTCCAGCTCGACCGCAGCCGCTTGTAGCGCGGATAACGCGACATTGGGTTCGCGACCTCGGCATCCTTGGTCCACGGCGGCCGGCGCGCGACGGCCTTGTCCTTACTCGCCTCATAGGCACCGCCCGCGATCGGGTTGGTGATGGCGAATGCCCTGATGCTCTTGATCTTCACGAAATTCCTCCCAGTCTGAAATGGTCGTGCCGAGCGGGAGAACCCCGCCTTCTTGGCTGTGATGCGAATGCGATTGGCGGCCCTCAATCTAGCCGGAACATCTCCTCGACGGACTCAACCACCGGGGACGAGTCGGGTTTGGTTTCCATGTGCGGCTCCATCCACTTCCACCAGCGCAACGTTACGGGATCCGGATCGCCGACGACGCCGCGCGGCGGCGCGCTGTCGTCGCGCTCGAGATAGGCGAAGAGGGTGAGGCCGTGGCGGTAGATGGTGTAGTTGCTGATGCCCTGCTCTTTCAGCAGCTTGACCATTTCCGGCCAGATCTCATCGTGCTTGCGCTTGTACTCGGCCTCCTGGCCGGGCTTAAGCCTCATCACCCATGCTGACCGCATCGCCATTCCTCTAGTCCGCCATTTCAAGTGACCGGTCGACCGCCCGCGGCGGCCACGCGCCGGCGTAACCCAACCTGGCCGAGACCTTGCTCGTCGCGTCGGCGAGGAGATCAACGAGCGGCTGCAGTTCAGCCCCCGGCCGCTTCGGCGAAGGCCCAGAAATACTGATGGCGCCGACTGGCCGGCCGATCCGATCGACGATTGGCATGCCGACGCAGAAGACGCCCGCGACCATTTCCTGATCGTCGATTGAGTAGCCACGCTTGCGGATGGTCGCGAGCTCGGCCTTGAGCTTTTTGGGGTCGGTGACAGTGTTGACCGTGAACTTCGTCAAGGGTTGCGACAGCACCTTTTCGAGCGCGGCCTCGCCCATGAACGCCAGGATCGATTTCGCACTGCCGCCGCAATAGAGCGGCGCGCGCGAACCGATCGGCCAGTCGAGCTGCATGCCCTGGCTGCCGCGCACTTTGTCGATGCAGACGCAAAACTGACCGCTGAGCACATTTACGTTGATGGTCTCGTGGGTCTTCTCGGCCATGGCCTCGCAGAACGGCCGGGCCAGGCGCGGGAAGCGCACGCCATCGAGCTGCTTGTCGGTGATGGCGAGCAATCGGTAGGAAAGCTGCCAGGCGCCCTCCTCGTTGCGCTCGACGACATTTTCTTCCGACAAATCGATGAGGAGGCGATGCGCCGAACCGACGGGCAGCTTCAATTGCTGCGCGATGGCGCGCACGCCGAGTGCACCTTTGCCGGCGAGCAGATCGAGAACCTGAACGGCGCGCCTGATGCTCGACATGAGGCCCTACGCACCCACCCGCGAGCGCCATACAGCGACCTGACACGCGGCCGATTGCAGCCACCGCAAACTGGCGGGTTCCTCCATGATTCCACTCCCGAGCCCTTCGGGCTTAGTACTTATGTGTTCCATAAATGGAACGTCTCGTTCCAGAAATGAAACTCCTCGAACGAGACACTGTCAACACGAAAATCAGGAAATCTGCCAGACGGCGACGTAGCCAAAAGTCGAGCGTCATTCGCTCTTGACCCGCCCCGACATGCTATGCCAACGTTCAGTATAAAGACAAACGTTCAACATATTGAACGATTGAAGCGGAGATACCGCTTCTGGAGGAATACCTCCGCAGCGGCGTTCGTCGCCGGGGCAGAGGGCATGACGTCACGATCCCAGGGAGGGAATCTTGTCCAACACAAACTCGTTCGTGCCTACCCGCCGGCAGGTTCTGGCCGGCCTAGCTGCAGCGCCAATCGCACTCGCAGCGACTTCGCGATTCAGCCTCGCCGCACCGAGCGGTACGCTCTCGGTTGCAGTGCTCGATTTCCTCGAAGTATCGCTGAAGCCGGTGTTTGCGGCCTATGAAGCGGCGCGATCGGGCGTCAAGGTCGACTACAGCCTGCTGCCCTCGACTTCGGCCGAGTTGCGGCAGACGCTGCTGTCGCGCCGCATGGCCAACAAGCTGCCCGACATCACCTACCTCGCGGACATCTACGCGACGCAGTTCGCAGAGGCGGGCATTACCGCCGACATGCGGAATTTCCTCAATTCCGGCGGGCCGATCAAAGCCGACTCATTCGCCAAGACCTTCCTCGACCAGTACCTCGTCGCCAGCGGCCCCAAGAAGGACGGCATCTACGGTCTGCCACAGGGCGCCGATACCGTCGTCCTGTTCTACAACAAGAAGCATTTCGACGACGCCAAGCTGCCCTACCCCGACGACACATGGGATTTTGCCAAGCAGGTCGAAGTCGCGACCAAACTCACGCAAAAGAACGGCGGCACGACCACCCGCTACGGCCTTGGCGTGTCGGTGCCGTGGCATGCAACTTATGTGCCGGGCATCACGGCACTTGGCGACACGCTGCTCGACGACAAGGGGCTGTTCAAGCTCACCTCCGACGCTTCGGTGAAGCTCTTCACGATGTACTGGGACCAGGTGAAGAATGGCGTTTTCGCAAGCAATACGCAGCTTGTGCAGATTGGCCAAACCCAGGGTGCTTTCGGCTCCGGCACCGCCTCGATGATCCAGTCGGTGCGCGCTCTGGTGCCGCTCGTCCGCCAGACCATCAAGGACGATTGGGACGTCGCCATGGAGCCGATGATCAATGGCTCGCGGCACACCGGGATGGGCTCGATCGCGCTGGCGACCACGCCGCAGGGAGAGGCCAACAACAAGGATCTGGCCTACGATTTCCTGACCTGGTTCTACTCCGAACAGGGCGGGATGAAGGTGCTGACATCGACCTACGCGGTCGTACCTCCGGTGCCTGCCCTCTACAACAGCCCGATCTGGACCGAACTCCCGGCACCGCCGGCCAATGTCAAGGTGTTCGCGGATTCCATCCAGTACGGCAACGAGAACCCGACCACGATTCCTGCCGACGTGCAGGCCGTCGTCGACGCCGAACTGCTCAAGGCCGAGCAAGCGGTTGTTCTCAACGGCACCGCGGTGGCCGACGCGCTGAAGACGGCGCAGGGCACGATCAACGACGCCATGGCCCGCAACCTCGCCAGCAACAGCTGATGCGTATCGGGAACCGGCGGCACGGCCTAAACTGGCCGCCGGTTTCCCCTGATTGCCGGTGCGGAAATAGTGGAAGTGAACAGGATCGTGACCAGCGTCGACGCATCGGTGCCGATGGCACGCGCCGGCGATAAGCCCCCGGCGATATCGCGGGCTGGAACGCCGCCGTCGCGGCGTCGGCGGAAGCCGACCGACGCCTTTGCCGCCTTGTGGGCGCTGCTGTTCGTCGGCCCTAATTTCGTATTGTTCGCGATCTTCATCCTGCTGCCGGTCGTCGCGGCGTTTGCACTCAGCCTCTTCGACTGGAACATGATCGCCGACCCGCGCTTCATCGGGCTCAGGAATTACGCCGACATCGCGGGCGACCCGCGCGCGCTGAACTCGATCATCAAGACCGTGTATTTGGTGGTAATCGGCGTGATCCCGACGGTGCTGCTGTCGTTCGGCATGGCAGTGCTGATCAATACGCGCTTCATCGGCTACAGCGTTATCCGGACGCTCTATTTCTTGCCGATCGTGATTTCGTTCGTCGCCTCGGCGGTGCTGTGGCGGTTCATCTACGATCCGCGTGTTGGACCGATCAACGCGCTGCTCGGCATGATGGGCATCAACGGCACCAACTGGCTGCAGAGCACGGCCTGGGCGATGCCAGCGATTTCGCTGGTGATCGTCTGGCTCCGGCTACCGCTCGGCATCATCCTCTATCTGGCGGCACTGCAGCAGATCAATCCGCAGCTCATCGAGGCCGCTGAGATCGACGGCGCGGGGCCGTGGCAGAAGCTCATCCACGTCATCTGGCCGAACGTAAAGCCGGTGACCTTTCTCATCCTCATCATCAACCTTAGGGGCATCATCTTCGACTCGTTCGACGTGGTGCAGGTGATGACCGGCGGCGGGCCGCTCGATTCGACCGATATCCTGATCAAGTACATCTACGATCTGGCCTTCGCCCAGCTCCGGCTCGGCTATGCCAGCGCGCTGTCGACGGTGCTGTTCCTCGTCGTCGCCGGTCTCGCGCTGATCTTCACGCCACCGCGGACAACGAGGGGAGTTACGGCATGATCGTTGGCCATCCCTGGCGTCGCCGCGCCCATGTCGCCGCCGTCTGCGCCGTCGGGCTCATCATGGCCGCGCCGTTCTACTGGCTCATCATCAACGCGCTGAAGACGCCGCAGGAAGTCGTGGGCTTCCCGCCGACCTGGTTCCCGCACGAAATCCGCTGGCAGAACGTTCCCGACGCGCTGAGCCTCTTGAACGTCACGTCGGTGATCAATTCGCTGATCTTTACGGTCGCGGTGACGATCTGCCAGCTCATCCTCGTCATCACTACCGGCTTCGCGCTGGCCAAGATGCCGTTCCCCGGCCGCACGGCCCTGCTCTGGATGTTCATCATCACGCTGTTCGTGCCGTTCCAGGTGGTGCTTATTCCCACGTTCATCATCGTGCGCGACCTCAACTGGATCGACAGCTATTGGGGCCTGATCGTGCCGGTGATCGCGCAGACCAGCTTTGGCGTGTTCGTGTTCCGCCAGTTCTACGTGTCGATGCCCGACGAAATCCTCGACGCGGCGCGGATCGACGGCGCCAACTGGGGCGATGTGTTCCTCAAGATCGTCGTGCCGCTCTCGGGCGCGCCCATCGCCGCCTACGTCGCTGTTACCGTGCTCACCGCCTGGAACATGTATGTCTGGCCGCTGATTTCGACGACGGTCAACGACATGCGCGTGCTGCCGCTCGCCATCGCCGCGCTGGCGACGCCGTCGTCGCAGGTGCCGGGCAATATTTCGATGATGGCGGTGCTGATCTCGACGCTGCCGATCATCATCATCTTTATTTTCTGCCAGCGCTATTTCATCAACGGGCTTGGCGGCGCGCTGAAGGAATAGAGCGATGTATTGGAGTTTTAGAACGTGACATCAGTGCCAATCTGCCTCGTGGGCTGCGGCGGCATGGGCAGCCGCCATGTGCAGGGCTTTGCGGCCTTGCAGCGCTCGGGGCTTTCCAATGTCGAACTCGTCGCGGTCTGTGACGTGCGGCAGGATAATGCCGAGCGCGTCGCGGCCGAGGCTGAGGCCGCGCTTGGCCGCCGGCCGAAGATCCACCTCTCGATTGCCGACGCGCTGGCGGACAAATCGATCGTTGCCTTCGACGTGGTGACCGAGGCGTTCAGCCATCTGTCGGTCGTGAAACCGGCCCTCGAAGCGGGCCGGCATGTGCTTTGCGAGAAGCCGCTGGCGCTGACGGTGCGGTCCTGCCGGGCGCTGATCGACGCGGCAAAGCGGGGCGGGGCGGTACTCGCGACGGCAGAGAACTATCGCCGCGACCCTACCAACCGGCTGGCCAAGGGGGTGATCGATTCCGGCCTGCTCGGGCCGATCCACCTGATGGTGCAGACGATGATCGGCGGCTCGGACCGGATCATCATCACGCCGTGGCGTCACTTCAAGGACAAGGGCGCGATCGGCCTCGATATGGGCGCGCACCTGACCGACATCGTGCAGTATTATTTCGGCGACTTCGACTCGGTGTACGGCAAGGCCTTCATCGCCGAACCGATCCGCCGCCGGCAGGAAAAGCCGGAGATGCAGACGGAGGCATACCTCAAGCGCTTCCTCGAAATCCCCGAGCAGATAACGGCAACCGGCGAAGATTCGTTCGTCGCCACCTATCGGATGGCCTCGGGCCTGCCGGTGCAGATGGCTTATGTCGCGTCGGGGCCGGGCAAAGGCTGGACGCAGCGCAGCGTGCATGGCCGCAATGGCTCCCTCGAAATTTTCAACGACCGCACTGGCAAAGCGCCGATCCTCCACACCGCCGATGGCGACCTTACGGGCCGGGCGCTGGCCGACAAGGTTGGCTTCAGGCTCGATGCGCTGACCGAAAAACTTTACGGGCCAGATATCGCCTACGAAAAGCCCTGGGGCGAGACGGATGCCGGTTTGCTCGCGATCGAGATCCACGATTTCGCCGGCGCCATCCTCGAAGGACGTCCACCCGAGGTCGATGGCTGGGGCGGGCTGACCGCAGTTGCTTCAGTACTCGCTGCTTACGAAAGCGGGTTATCCGGCAAGGCGGTCACGATGGACGACGTCATCGAGGGCCGAGTCTCGGCCTACCAAGACGACATCGACGCGGCGCTCGGCCTGCTGCCCGGCAAAGCCTCGAACGCGGCGTGAGGGGAAAGATATGATCGACAACGCTTTCGACGCCGTCCCGCTGAAATTGATGCAGAGGCTTGGGGCGAAGCAAATAGCCTTCGCCGTCCGCGACCTCGAAGCGTCAGCCAAGACCTGGTGGGAAGTGCTGCGCATCGGCCCCTGGACGGCGTGGGAATATACGCCCGCCTTCCTCAAGGAGATGACGTACAAGGGTCATCCGGCACAGTTCGGCCTCAAGCACGCCCTCGCCTGGAAGGACGGCGTGCAGTTCGAGCTGGTGCAGCCGACGACCGGCCCTTCCATTTTCGCCGACCAGATCAACAGCAGCGGCGAAGGCCTAAATCACATCGGCATTCACGTCATGGAGGATCACGAGCGGGCTGTTGAGGAAATCCTCGCGTCTGGATTCTCCTGCATCCAGAGCGCCAAGGGCTTTGGCGCCGATGGCAGTGGCGCTTTCGCCTACTTTACCTCGCCACAGATCAACGGGCTCATCCTTGAGCTGATCGGCCCACCGGCGGTACGCCGCGAGCCGATATTCGTCTACCCGCTCCCCGAGGACTCCAAAAAGTGAAGATCGACAAGGTCGAAACGTTCGTCGCGCATAACTGGATGTTCGTCCAGATCACCACCGATACGGGGATCACGGGAGTCGGCGAATCCACTTTCTTCGGCTTTCCGGACGCCACGGCGCTGGTCGCGCAGTCCTACGGCAAGCGGCTGATCGGCGAAGATCCGGCACGGATCGAGTTCCACAACCTCAGCCTGCACCGTGCCTATTCGATGCGCGGCATGGCGATCGGCGGGGCGATCTCGGCCATCGACCAGGCGCTGTGGGATATCAAAGGCAAGCATTATCAGGCGCCGGTCTGGGACCTGCTCGGCGGCCGGGTGCGCGATAAGGTGCGAGCCATGCTGGTCGTCCCCTACGGCACGATCGACGAGGTCGTCGCCAACTCGAAGAAGGCCGTCGCCGACGGCTACACGGCACTAAAAATCATGGTCTACCAGCCCGAGCACCACCTCATGGCCTTCGGCGCCAAGGTCGAGGACATGGTGGATCGGATAGCAGCGTTGCGCGAGGCCCTCGGCTGGGAAGTCGAGCTTGGCATCGAGCTCCACCGCAACATGGCGCTCGGCGAATCCATCGCCGCCATCCGCGAGTTCGAACAGTTCCGCCCGCTCTTTGTCGAAGACCCCATTCCGCCGGACAGCGTGCTGTCGTTCGGCGAGGTGGCGGAAAAGAGCCGCGTACCGATGGCGGCCGGCGAGCGCAACACCACCATCTGGGAGTTCCGCGAATATATCGAGCATGGCGGCGTGCATCACATCCGCCCAGATGTCGGGATCGCCGGCGGCATCACCGGCACGCGCAAGATCTGCGCACTCGCCGAGGCCCATCATCAGGGCGTCATTCCGCACGCCGTGCCGTCGGGGCCGGTAGCGACCGCGGCGCAGGTGCAGCTCGGTTTTGCTGTGCCGAACTGGGAGGTGATCGAGCATCAGGTGCAGGACAGCGCGCCTTGGACCAAGGCCGTGAAGGCGATTGTCCCGGTCCTCAAAGGCCACTGGCTGCCCAACGAGACTCCCGGCCTCGGCGTCGAACTCGACATCGAAGGCCTCAAATCCATTCCGGTTATCAACAAAGTGCCTCCGACCGCGCTGAAGACCGACGGCTCCGTGGCGTTCCGGTGAACCGATGATGTTCAACGACCTCAAATCGGCGACGCTACAAAGGAACGGCCGATGACCAAGCCGATAAGTTCGGACATGCTGTTCAGGTCGGTCAACCCGGCGACCGGCGAAGCGTTTGGCGCCTATGCGCTCCACGACGACATGGCGATCGAAGGCGCGCTTGATCGCTCGTCGAAAGCGTGGCGGACGGTTCGCGGTGCCGGCATCGCTCAGCGAGCGAGATGGCTTCTAGCGCTCGCCGACCGCCTCGACGCCGAGGTCGAAACGCTGGCGCGGCTGATCACCTCCGAAATGGGCAAACCCATCGCCGAGGCGCGCGGCGAAATCCGCAAATGCGCCGTGACCTGCCGCACCACCGCCGAGCTCGGCCCGGCCTGGCTGGCGCCGATGGACGTCAAGAGCCCTGCCCGCGCGGCGCGCGTGCGGTTCGAGGGTTTAGGGCCGATCTTTGCCGTGATGCCATGGAATTTTCCGTTCTGGCAGGTCATCCGCTTCTTTGCGCCGGCGTTTCTCGCCGGTAACACCACCATCGTAAAGCACGCCGAAAACGTGCCCGCCTGCGCTGAAGCGATCGAGCGGGTATTTGCCGAGGCGGGTCTGCCCGATGGCGTCGTGCTCAACATCCGTGTCGATCATCCGACCGCGGCGCGGATCATCGGCGATCCTCGAATCCGCAGCGTCACTGTAACCGGGAGCGTGCGGGCCGGGCGGACGATCGCGGGCGTTGCGGGCGCGGCGGGCAAGAAGGCGGTGCTTGAGCTTGGCGGGTCCGATCCGTTCATCGTCTTCGCCGATGCCGATTTCGACGCGGCGGTTAAGACGGCCGTCGCTGCCCGGCTCACCAACTCTGGCCAGAGCTGCGTCTGCGCCAAGCGCTTCCTCGTCGAAAAGAGTATCGCGCCGCGCTTTACGGAAGCCTTCGTCGCGGCGGTCAAAACCTATCGCGTTGGCGATCCGATGGACGAGAATAACGCCATCGGTCCCCTGGCGCGCGGCGATCTCAGAGCGGGGCTCGCCAAACAGTTCGATCGAAGCCTTGCGGGGGGCGCCAAGGCCGCGCTCGCCGGCGGCATTGTCGACGGCCCGGGCTATTATTTTTCGCCGGTGGTGCTGACCAATGTCAGCGATGACAACGTGGCCGCACAGGAAGAGCTGTTCGGACCAATCGCGCCAATCTTGCCGTTTGCCGACGAAGCCGACGCCATCCGGATCGCCAACAATTCGGAGTTCGGCCTCGCCTCTGCGGTGTGGACACGCGACGAGGATCGCGTCGCACGGATGGAGGCTGCAATCGAGGCAGGCGCAGTGTTCATCAACGATATGGTGCGCTCTGACGGGCATATCTCCTTCGGCGGCATCAAATCATCCGGTTATGGCCGCGAACTTGGACAGGTCGGGGCGCGCGAGTTCACCAACGCCAAGACCGTATGGGTGGCCTGATGACCATGCCCTACAAACTGCCCAAGCCGGTACGTGTGGGCTTCGCCTGCAACGCCGAAACGTATGAGCGCATGGCGACGGCTGAGGCCGTTGCGGCGTTGTCGGCGCTGGGGCCGTTTTCCCATCATCTTTGCGATGAGCCCTCGGCCTGGGAAACGCCGCCGCCGGTCAATCCCGCCGCGGTCGATAGCCTCATCGCCTATGCGGCCAATATCGATGCGTTGCTCGTCTGCCATGGATCTCCACGGCTGACTGGCGACATCTTTAACCGGCTGCCGAACCTGAAATTCATCGCGGAGGTCGAAGGCGATCGGTTCAGCCAGCGAATCGACCTGCCGGCTGCGGCGGCGCGTGGCGTGACTGTAGTCGACACCACCAATGGCTCGTCATATCCCGTCGCCGAATGGGCGCTGGCCATGGCGATGATCGGGCTCAGAAACGCCGGCGCGTTGTTCCGCCGGCTGATTGCCGGCGAAGTGCTGTTCAAGCAGTGGAGCGACCGGATGGCCGATCCCGGCTTCAACGGCGAACTCACCGGTCGCAAGGTCGGGCTGATTGGTTGCGGCTATATCGGCCGCCGCCTGCTGGAACTGCTGGCGCCGTTCCATTGCGACATCTACGCCTACGATCCTTACGCGCCGCGCGTGCTGGCCGACATCTACGACATTACACTGACGTCGCTCGACGAGGTGATGCAGCAGGACGTTGTCATCTGCCTCGTGCCACTCACGCCTGAAACGCAGAAGATGATCAAGGCGCGAGAGCTCGATCGGCTGCGGCCGGGCGCTGTTTTCGTCAACGTCTCGCGCGGCGCCGTGGTCGATCAGGACGCGCTGGTCAAGCGGCTGGCGCGGGGCGATGTCGTTGCCTCGCTCGATGTATTCGATCCCGACCCGCTGTCGGCGGACTCCTCGCTAAGGCAGATGACCAATGTTTTCCTCACACCGCACATCGCCGGTGTGACCGCGCCCTGCGGGCCGCGTTTTCTGACGCTGGCGGCTGATGAAATCGCGCGCCATTTCGCCGGCCATCGCACCCGCCACGATCTTGTCCCTCGCGCTTCGGTGACCAAATGAAGTTCGGCTATTGTGTCCCCGCCTTCGCGATGCCGGGAGCCGGCATGTTTCGCACCCCGAATGTTGCGGACATCCGCGACGTAGATGTGATCGGCACGGCTCGCGAGGCCGAGCGACTCGGCTTCGATTCCTTGTGGGTCTGCGATCACCTGATGCTCGGCCGCGACAAGGCCGTGCTCGAAGGTTGGACGACGCTGGCGATGATTGCCGGGGCAACAAGCCGCATCACGCTGGGCCTCATCCATCAGGCCAACCTGTTCCGCGAGCCCTCGATCGCGGCCAAGATGATGTCGACGCTTGACCGGCTCTCCGGCGGCCGGTTCATCCATTTCTTCGAGGCCGGCATGGCCAAGCCTGAACAGGCAGCTTACGGCCTCGATTGGGACGACGATCATGCCTTGCGTGTCGAACGGCTCGAAGAGGCCATCAAGCTAACACGTGCCCTTTATGCCAGCGAAAAGCCGGTCGACTTTTCCGGCAAATATTATCGCCTCGACCAGGCCCTGCTCGAACCCAAGCCGCTCCAGACGAAAATCCCGCTCTGGGTCGGCGAGGCATTTCCGCCGGTTATCGACGTCGCCGCCAGGCTGGCCGACGGCTGGAACACGACGCCGGTGACGCTTGATGAGTTGCGCAACCGGCTGGCGCTGCTCGACGCCGCGCTGGCGAAGGCCGGCCGATCGCGCCGCGACCTCGAGATCAGTTTTGAGACGCAGATCCTGATCGCCCCCGATCTGCCGGCGCTGCGCCGCAAGCTGGCGGCACTAGCCGATCGGGGCCGAGAGGTCGGCGAAGAGCCACGTCCCGAAGTCGCCGAGTTCATCGCGGGGCGTACCGAACGGCCCCCCGACTGGATGACCGGTCCATGGATCGTCGGCACCCCTGATACGGCTCGCTCGCGAATTGCCGAGCTCAAGGCGCTCGGCGTCGACCACCTCATGCTCTGGTTCATGGAGGCGCCTGAGAGCGACGGGGTGGAGCTTTTCATGTCGGAGGTGGCGACGGCGAGCCGTTGAGGAACCGACGAATATATTTGCAGGGAAAGGCCAAAGCCGCGTATTTGCGCAGTTTGGCGCAAGAAATATAGAGGTAGAGCAGAGCATGATCGAGGACACGGAGACCCGCGGCAAAGCGGTCCCGGCGCTGGTGCGAACCAAGCGCATTCTCGATGCGCTCTCGACCGGCGGTAAGCCCAAGGGCGTGTCGGAGCTGGCCCGGATGCTCGACCTGCCCAAAAGCACGGTGCACGGCCTCTGCCATACGCTGGTCGATCTCGGTCTGATGATCCGGGTGGGCCCCTCGCAATTCGCCGTGGGGCCGCACGTTCTCGCCTGGGCCAATGCCTTCGAGGGGCAGAGCGACCTGTCCCAGGAATTCATGCGGATCGCCGACTCGATCGACCCGGCCCTCGTCTCCCAGGAGGCGATCAACCTCTCGATCCTGACCGGCACCGAGGTCATGTATGTCGCCTGCCGCCGCGGCACCGATCCGCTCGGCGTCAGCTTCCGGCCTGGCGTGCGTCTCCCTGCCCCGTTCACGGCCACCGGCAAGGCCATGATGTCGACGATGCGGCCGGAGGATGTCGAGCGCCTGCTCGGCAATACCTGGCCTGAGCCCTGGACCAAACGCAGCGTCCGCAGCCTCGAGGCGTTCATGCGCGAGCTCGAGGAAACACGCGAGCGCGGCTACTCGATCGACGACGGCCAGTTGCGCGATGCGATGGTCTGTTTCGGGGCCCCGGTGTTCAACGCGACCGACGATCACGCCGTCGCCGGCCTCGCCATCGGCCTGCTGTCGGGTGAGGTCAACGAGGCCTCGACGGCCCGGGTCAGCAATGCCGTCCGCACCCTTGCCGGACAGCTCTCGCATCGCCTCGGCGGCCGCAAGAATTAGCGTCGTATCGACCCGGTAACATTGACAGTCCGGGCGCCTCATGGGATGTTCAGTATCAAGAAAATCGTTCAATATACGGAACGATTTAGCGCCTGCTCAAGCGGCCATTTTAGGGAAGGAAAGCCGATGATCGTCCTAATCGCCAAGTACCACACAAAGCCGGGTAACGTGCCGAAGGTGCTTGAGGAGTTGAAGAAGATGAAGCCGCTGGTCGCCGCATCGGAGCCGGGCTGCAAGTTCTACCAGGTGTCGCGTTCGACGGAGAACGAGAACCTGATCGTGCTCTACGAGCACTATGTCGATCAGGCCGCGCTGGCGGCGCATCGCGACACCCCGCACTTCAAATCGATCATCGAGGGCACCGTCATTCCGATGCTCGAAAAGCGCGAACGCGAACTTTACGAACTCGCGATTTCCTGAGGCGTCGATGCGCCTCATCTCCTTCGAACTGCCGACGCCGCTCGGGCCCATGACCCGGATCGGCGCCGTGTTGCCCGATGGCCGGTATGCCGATCTGCAACTGGCCTATCGCGCGCACCTTGATGGCAAGGGCGGTGCCTCGAAGGAAGGCGCGGTGCGCCTGGCAGCGGCGAGCCTGCCGACGGACATGGTGGCGTTTGTCGAAAACGGCGCGTTCGGCCTCGATGCCGCTCGCGCTGCGCTGGACTGGATCGTGGCGAATGGCGACACCGGCATCGATGGCGCCCGCCTTGTCCACGAACCCGGATCGGTCCGCCTGCTGGCGCCGATTCCGCGGCCACCGCTGATCCGAGACTTCATGGCCTTCGAGCAGCATCTCAAGAACATCTACCCCCGGCTCGGCCGCGAGATCCCGCCGCAGTGGTACGAGATGCCGGTCTACTACAAGGGTAATCCATCGGCCGTGGGCGCCGATGGCGATGTCATCGACATGCCGTCCTATGCACCGACGCTCGATTTCGAATTCGAATTTGCCGCCGTGATCGGCCGCGGCGGCGCCGATATTCCCCGCGATCGAGCGATGTCCCACATCTTCGGCTATATGATCTACAACGACTTTTCGGCACGCGATATTCAGCAGCGCGAGATGTCAGTCGGACTTGGCCCCGCCAAAGGCAAAGACTTCCAGCGTGCCCATGTCTTCGGCCCCTGGCTAGTTACCGCCGACGAAATCCGCGACGTCTACAACCTCGGCATGTCAGCCACTGTCAACGGCGAGGCCTGGACCAATTCCAGCACCTCCACCATGCACTGGCGCTTCGACCAGATGATCGCGCATGCGTCCATGGCCGAAATGCTCGTGCCGGGCGAAGTCTTCGGCAGCGGCACCGTTGGCGGCGGTTCGGCCGCCGAGGTCGGCAAGACCCTGCACAAAGGCGACAAGGTCGTGCTGACCGTCGACGGCCTCGGCACGCTCACCAATACGGTAGGCTGAACGCCTACCAGTTGGTCACTGAACCGTCCGTACGCTTGAGGTGTGGAGCTTCCCAGAACTTGAAGCTCTGTTTCTTGATCAGTTCCTCGTTGACCTCGACGCCGAGGCCCGGCGCATCGCTGACCCGGTAGTGCGCCTTTTCGATGCGCGGCTGCACCGGGAAGAATTCGGAATTGTCGAAGCCGAGTTGCTCGGCGGTCGACGTGCGGGTCTCGAGCCACGAGAAGTTCGCGACCGCCGCTGCGAAGTGAACCGTTGCCGCGGTGCAGACCGGGCCGAGCGGATTGTGCGGCATCATGTCGACGTAATGGGCCTCGCTCCAGCCAGCGACTTTCATCGACTCGGTCAGGCCGCCGACATTGCACACGTCGATCCGGTTGAACTGGTGGATGCCGCGTTCGATGTAAGGCAGGAACTGCCACTTCGATGCAAACTCCTCGCCGATGGCAAAGGGGATGTCGGTGAGGGTGCGCAGCGACTCATAAGCCTCGGGCGTCTCGTCGCGGATCGGTTCTTCGAGGAAATCGAGCGTGCCTGATGGCATCTTCTGGCAGAAGCTCGCCGCCTCCGCGACCGAAAGGCGATGGTGATAATCGATCCCAAGTACCGGCAGATCACCCAGCTCCTCACGCGCCTTGACCATCCACTTGGCGGTGGCGGCGATCGACTCGCGGGGCTCGTAGATGCCCGGGTGCCTGCCGCCGCCGCCGTGATTACCCGGGGACAGACGCATGGCGATCCAGCCATTGGCGACGAGTTCCTTGGCCTGCTCGATCATCTCTGGTCCCGGTGGGGCGGAGGTCGAGGCAAACGTGGGGATCAGGTCGCGCTGCTTGCCGCCGAGCAATTGGTAGACCGGCACGCCGAGCGCTTTGCCCTTGATGTCGTAGAGGGCGATATCGATGGCGGAGATCGCGGCCTGGAGCACGCGGCCGCCCTCGAAATACTGGCTGCGGTACATCTCCTGCCAGAGGGCGCCGATCTGCGAGGGGTCGCGTCCAATCAGGAATTCGCCGTAGTGCTCCAGCGCACCGGCCACCGCTTTTTCGCGGCCCGACAGCCCGCTCTCTCCCCAGCCGAAGATGCCCTCATCCGTCTCGATCTTGACGAGCAACTGATTACGCGTCCCTACCCAGACAGGGTAGGACTTGATGTCGGTGATTTTCATTTTTGCCTCGAAACTAGCCCTTGAGGGCGCCTGCGGTGAGTCCGGATTGGAATTGCCGCGTCATCAGCAGATAAGCGACGACGATCGGTATGGTGGAAATGACGACGCTGGCAAACACCAACCCCCATTCGGTTGAATAGACGCCGATGAAGGAGACGATGCCGACCGGCATGGTCTGCGCCTGCGGCCTGAAGGCGACGATCAGCGGAATGAAGAACTCGTTCCACATCCAGACGCCGTTGAGGATGGCGACGGAGATCAGACCGGGCTTCAGCAGCGGCAGCACGACGCGGCGATAAATCTGCCATTCGGTGGCGCCATCGACCTGGGCGGCGCTGACGAGGTCGCGCGGGATTGCGGCGGCGATCGGGGTCAGCACCAGCACGCCGAGCGGCAGGCCGAGCGCGATGTAGGGCAGGATCAGCGCGAACAGCGTACCGAAGAGGCCGAGTTGCTTCAGCAGGATGAAGAGCGGCAGGATGATCATCTGCACCGGCACGAGCAGCCCCGAGACGAACAGCGTATAGAGACCAATCGCCAGCGGCCGCTCCTTGCGGCTCAGGCCGAAGGCGATCAGCGAGGCGAGGAAGGTGCTGCCGGCTACCGAGCACAGCGTCACGATGATGGTGTTGGGCAGCGTGATCGAGACGTGGGCATCGGTCCAGGCGCGGGTGTAGTTGTCAAAGGCCCAGTCGGTCGGCAGGCCATAGGGATTGCCGAAGAAATCCGCGACGCTCTTGAACGAGGCGAGGATCATGTAACCAATCGGCAGCAGGATGATGATCGACACCGCGATGAGCAGGAGGTGGCGGGCGAACGACGCGGCGCGGCGGTCCTGCTTGCGGCTGCGCGGCTTGCGGTGCGGGATTGCGGCGACGGTCATGGTCATGCGTCGATCTCCCGGCGGCGCAGCACGCGGATCAGTATCGTGCTGACGACGGCCATGGCGACGAACACGATCAGCGCGATGGCGATCGCGTAGCTCATCCGCACATCGTTGCTCGACATGCTCGAGCCGCCGAAGGCGCTGCGGTAGATCAGCGTGCCCAGCACATCCGTTTCGAAATTGGGCGAGCCGATCGGGCCGGTCAGCACATAGACGATATCGAAGACGCGGAACTGGCCGATGAAGGTCAGCACGGTGAGCGAGGTGAAGGAGGGCGATAGCAGCGGGAATACGACGCGCCAGAACCGCTGCCAGCCGTTCGCGCCGTCCATCTCGGCGGCCTGCACCAACTCCTCGGGAATGCTCTGGAGGCCGGCGAGGTAGATGATGATGGCCCAGCCGAGGACGTTCCAGCATTGCACTGCGATCACGGTCGGCAGCGCCAGGTGTGGATCGCTGAGCCAGGAATGAGCGAGGAACCCGAGGCCCATGCTTTGCAGCAACGGGTTGATGACGCCGATATTGGGACTCAGCATCAGCGTCCAGATGAAGCCCGTCGAAACCAGCGAGATGATCACCGGCAAGAACAGGATCGTCCGGTAGACCTCCATGAAGCGCGGCTTGGCATTGAGCTGCACGGCGATGAACAGCCCCACCGTATGCTGGAAGATCAGGATCGCCACGAACATAATGAGGTTGTGCCAGGCCGCACGGTAAAGCGGCCACGAGGTCAGAGCGGTGACGAAGTTCTGAAGGCCGATGAAATGGAAATCGTTGCCGACGCCGGTCCACGCCGTGAGGCTGATGGCGAAGCCGGAAATGGCCGGATAGATCATGAACAGGCAAAAGAACAGGAGCCCCGGCAGGACAAACCAGAGGTGTGCGTACTTTCGTGCAGTCTTGCCCCGGCGGCGTGCCGCGAGCGGACGACGCGGCACGTCGCTGCCCGATTGCGCGAGGGGCGCTCTGTTCACACTGGCCAGTTGGTCGACCATCAGGCTTTTCCTGGGGGTTAAGTGGGAGCGCCACCGGGGAGGCGCTCCCTACGCAGGGGAGAGGGGACCTGCGTTTACTTCGCGGCGGAGGGCTTTACCGCCGCCTGCAGCTTCGCCGAGAACTCCTCGGGCGTCATCTGCTTGAGGAACAGCGCCTGGGCATTCTGCTGCACCGCCGCAAACACGTCGCCAGTCTCGGGGAACTCGTACCAGACGCGGACGTCATTCGACTTCGACGCCGTGATCATCTGCGACATCACAGGGTTGTTCGATGGCGCGATGCCGACGGTGTTGCTGAGGGTGATCGAGTCGACCACCATCTGCGCGGCTTCCTTGCCGATCAGCCACTGGATGAACTTGATGGCTTCTGCCGGGTGGGCGGTCTTCGAGTTGACGCTGAACGTATCCTGCATGCCGGTCACCGTGGCCGGCATGCCGCCATCAACGGCCGGGAATGGCACAACGCCTACATCGATCTTCGGGTTGGTCTGCACGAAGCCGGCATAGTCAGCAGAACCGCCTTCGAGCATTGCGCCCCGACCGAGCGAGAACAGGGCCTTACCTTCGACATAGGCGGTGCCGAGTGAGCCATCTTCGAAGCAGGGATAGATGTCCTGGAGGTACTGCGCGGCCTTCACCACATCAGGATCGGTCAGCTTGCGCTTGCCGGTGCGGAGGTCGGCAAAGCCATCGGCCTTCAGCACGCTCGACGCCATCATCATGTAGAGGAAGGCCGGGATGATGCCATCCTGCGCCGGCGCGATCATCGGGGTCACACCCTTGGCCTGCAACGCCTTGCAGACCGCCATGAACTCGGTCTCGTTGGTCGGCGGCTTGATGCCGTTATCGGCGAAAATCTTGTTCTGGTAGTAGAGCCCGACCGTATAAGAGCCGAAGGTCGGCACCGACCAGACGTGGCCCTGATAATTCGAGGCATCCTGGGCCGCCTGCGTCAGACCGGAAATATCGACCTTGCCGGTGAGATCGAGGATTTGACCGGCGGCACCAGCGGCACCGACGGTCGGCCCAAGCTGCAGGGCGAAAAGGTCCGGGGCTTCGCCGGCGGCGAGCGCGGTGTTGAGCCTTGCCGTCAGGTCCTGTCCCGGAATTTCCTCGAGCTGAATCTCGACGTTGGGATTTTCTTCTTCGTACTTGGCGATGATCTTGTCGACAGCCCCTTTCCACTCGGGATGGCCGTGCCACATCGTCAGCACGACCTTGTCGTCGGCAAAACTAAAGCTGGCCGTCGAGGCCAGCAGCGCGCCGACCAGCAGCGCCTTGGTCAGAAAATGCTTCATGTGATCCTCCTCAGGTCGTCGGGTTAGGGCGCTTGGCGCCCTGTTGTTCAGTCTCGCAGCCGGTCCTCCCCGGCCGCGCATCTCAAATGGCGAGACCGCTCGCCGCGTCGAAAAAGTGCAGGCGGCCGCAATCGACCGCGACCTCTATGGTTTCGCCGGCGCGCACCGCAGAGCGCGCGCTGAACCGGCCGATGCAGACGCCCGACCCGTCGCCCACCACAATCTCATCGAGCGAATCCTGGTCGGCGACCTTGGCGACCGGCGCATCCACAGTGAAATGCACCATCTGGTCGGAGCCGAGAGACTCCGTCAGGACGACCGGCGCGCGAAGCCGCTGATCCGCTGGATGGTTCGGCACGAGGCTCGCGTCATCCATATCTTCGGGGCGGATGCCGGCGATGATTTCGCCGGCATGCTTTGCGAGTTCGGGATGTTCCTCGAACACCGAAGCTGGCACTGCCAGTTCGCTCTTTCCCAGAACCAGCCGACCGGCGCCCGCGACATCGAGGCGACCGCGATAGAGGTTCATCGACGGCGATCCGATGAAGGACGCGACGAAGGTGTTGGCCGGATGGTTGTAGATATTGGTCGGCGTGTCGATCTGCTGCAGCACCCCATCACGCATCAGCGCCACCCGGTCGCCCATCGTCATCGCCTCGACCTGATCGTGGGTGACGTAGACGGTCGTGACTTTCAGCCGGTCCTGGATCTGGGCGATCTCGGAGCGCATCTGGACGCGCAGTTTCGCATCGAGGTTCGACAGCGGCTCGTCCATCAGGAACACGGCCGGCTGGCGGATAATGGCGCGGCCCATCGCGACGCGCTGCCGCTGACCGCCCGAGAGATTGCCTGGGCGGCGCTGCAGATAAGGCCCGAGCTGCAGGATGCGCGCAACCTCGCCGACGCGGTTGGCGATCTCGCTCTTGGGCAGCTTGGCGATCTGCAGCGGGAAGGCGATGTTGTCGAACACGGTCATGTGCGGATAGAGCGCATAGCTCTGAAAGATCATGGCGATGTCACGGTCGCGCGCGGCGTAGTCGTTGACCATCTCGCCGCCGATCCAGACCTCGCCGCCGCTGACCTCCTCCAGCCCGGCGATCATCTTCAAGGCGGTCGACTTGCCGCACCCGGACGGCCCGACAAGCACCAGAAACTCGCCGTCCTCGACATCGATGCTGAGATTGTCAACTGCGGTCACACCGCCGGCGTAGCGCTTGGTCAGGCCCGAAAGCGTAACACTCGACACGTTCGCAACCTTCCATGCCGCAGGGTCGGTCCGAGGGGCCGGTGCGGGTCATTGTCGTCGTCACAGCAAGCGCGGCCCTGCACCCATCGAGCGCCGCCGCGAACTCCTCCAAAGCCGGATTCATCCCGATCTTTGTTGCACTATGGTTTGCCGATGATACATCATCTGTCAATAGTAGTGTATCAATCGGTTCAGGATACCCGTTCAAATCAGCGCGGCGGCGCGCTAGAAGGCGGCCCCATGAATGACACCATCCCCTCGCCTTCCGCAGCGCTCGATCTCGACGAGCTGTCGCTCGACCGGCCGTCCAGCGTTTACGACAGAATCCGTGAAGACATCATCGAAGGCCGTATCCCCGCCGATGCCCGGCTCAAGGTCCGCGACCTCGCGGCACGCTATGCGGTCAGCACCAATCCGGTGCGGGAGGCCTTGCAGCAGCTAAGGGGAGAAGGGTTCGTCGTCATCTCGCCCAATCGTGGCGCGCGCGTCAGGCCGATCGACGAGACGTTCCTGCGCGACACCAACGAGATCGAGCTGCTGATCGAGCCCTACCTCACCCGCTGGTTCGCCGACGTGGTGACGAATGAGGACATTGCCCGGCTCGAAGCGATCCAGAACGAGTTCGAGGCGCTCAACTTCACGGACATGGCGCGCAACAGCGAGCTCGACACGCAGTTCCACTGGCTGGTCTATGAGCGCCACCCGAACCAGCACATCCTCGACCTCTGGTGGCGTCATCGCGAGATTCTCGGCGCGGTGACGCGGCACTTCCCGACAGCCCTTAGCCGCCAGGCCGCCGTGCTCGAAGAGCACCGCGCGCTCATCGCCTGCCTCAAAGCACACGATTCGGCAGGAGCCGAAGCGGTAATGGTCAAGCACGTCAGCGGCTCAGGCCGCCACATGATGCAGCAGATCCGCTCCATCAAAACGCGGTAGGGATTGGCGCGCCGATCGCACGCTTGTCTGCGGCAACGCTGAAAACGATGGTCCGCCGTTGAAGCCGGGGACAAAGGTGCTGGGTCTGCCCAACCACGCCTGCCCCGTCGCCAACCTCGCACCGGGCCTTACAGTTTTGACGCCTGACGGCACGGCCGAGTTGGCTGTTGAAGCGGCCAGCGCACGGCTCGGTTGAGAAAATCGGGCGCGAGGCCGGTGATCAGCCAGTTCCACCTCATCCAGTGAGAAGACCTTGGTATGTCAGTATGGGCTCAGCCGCCTGCTCTCGCGAAAAGCTAATACAACGTATAATTACGCGCTGACTCTTGATTATTGCCGTCTTGCTGATGCGGGCGCGCAACAGTTTTGGCGATACTTGACTCGCTCGCGGCGAGCATAGCCGTTAACGTAGGTAAAGATTTTGGGGGGAAGCCGATGTCCGTGCGGGGGGCTGTCGGGGCGGTGATAGGCCGCGTATCGGCCTTATTACAAACAATAGCCGGGTTCCTGCGAGTCATCGGTCTCGCGCTGGCGCTGTTGGTTACAGGCTCTGCCATTGGTTTCGCGCCGGCCGCCATGGCGGCCCCAAATGCGGGTTGTACCGTCGCGGCCGGCGTTGCCAATTGTAGCGACGTGCCGACGGACGGCATCAGCTATACGAACGGCCCCACAACGGTAAACATCACGAACGGTACGGCGGGCCCCACCGCGGTTACTTCCGGCACGGACGGCATCTTCCTCAAGCAGAGCGGCGGCAATACCAGCAGCGTGCCTGACAATGTGACGTTCACCACGGTCTCGGCGGTTATCGGTCAGGACAGTGGCGGTCACGACATCACGGCCACTGTGGTTGCAGTGCCGGGGGCGACTTCCAGCGATCCTGCGACGCCTTACAAAATCGACGTGAACGGCAACAGCGAGTTCATCGTCGTTGCGAGCACCGACAGTGACGGCAATGTCACCTCCTATACGATCCAGGGTGACCCCAACAGCCCGTACACCCCCACAGCTCTGGCCACTCACCTTAATACGGCCCCCGGGGGAGCCGCCGGCTCGGTCACTGCCGGGTTGACCATCAACAATCCGAGTTCAGGTGGCACGGCGGCGTCGTTCACGACCACTAATGCCGACGGCCTCCACGTGGAATCCGTCGGTGGGACCGGCGGTAACGGCGGCTGCACTACCATCCTCCTTGCCACTTGGTGCCACGACGGCGACTCGGGTGGTGGAGCGGGGTCCGTCGCAGTTAACAATGACGGCGGCGTCACCGTGACCAATGGCTACGGGGTCTCGGCGACGAGCATTGGCGGCACTGGCGGCAACGGCGGCGGCGCGTTCGGCCTTTTCGCCTCCAGCCCCGGCGGCGGGGGCGACGGCGGCGACGGCAGCAACGTCACGGTCATCCTTGGCAGCCACTCGGCGATCGAGACTTTTGGCGACGGCTCCGATGGCGTTTATGCTATCAGCCACGGCGGCAACGGCGGACATGGTGGCCACTCCTCAGGCCTCGTAGCGCTTGGCGATGATGGCGGCAATGGCGGTGACGCCGGCCAGGTAACCGTCAACAACCAAGGCTCGATCATAACCAACGGCAACAATGCTGATGGTATCTATGCCGAGAGCATGGGTGCCGGTGCCGGCGCTGGCAGCGGCGGCGGTGGGCTCGTCGCCATTGGCGGCAACGGCGGCGGCCAATCGAGCGGCAACAAGGTGACGGTCACCAACGGCGGTTCGATCGAAACCAAAGGTCTCAATTCCATCGGTATCTTCGCCCAGTCGATCGGCGGCGGCGGTGGCGATGGCGGCTCGACCGGCGGCCTGTTCTCAGTCGGTGGTCAGGGCGGCTCGGGCGGCAATTCTGACGTCGTGACGGTCAACAATTCGGGGTCGATCACCACGCAGAAGGCAGGCGCGACCGCGCTGTTCGCACAATCGATCGGCGGTGGCGGCGGCAATGGCGGCAACGCGCTATCCGTAAGCGCCGGCGCCTCGGTCGCGATCGGCGGCAATGGCGGTCTCGGCGGTAATGGCGGAAAGGTCGTCATCAACGACCTGACCGGCGTGGTGGGCGGCATCAATGGGCTGCAAGCAGCGACGATCACGACATCGGGCGACCGGGCCAACGGCATCCAGGCGCAATCGGTTGGCGGCGGTGGCGGCAACGGCGGCACTGCGGTGTCCATTTCCGTGCCTTTGGGCGGCGTCAGCGGCAGCTTCGCGATCGGCGGCAATGGCGGCGGCGGCGGTAACGCCGACGCCGTGACGGTCAACGAAAAGGGAGCCATCACCACAGGTGGCAACCAGTCCGTCGGCATTTTTGCCCAATCGATCGGTGGCGGTGGTGGCAACGGTGGCGGCGCGGTCTCGGTCGCGGTGGGCGATGGCTACTCGCTCGCCTTTTCGATGGGCGGTACGGGTGGCGTCGCGGGTGACGCTTCGACCGTGACCGTGAACGCATTGGGCACTATCGTCACGGGTACCCCTGGCGATCCGACAAATCACATCGCCCCGACGGGCACTGATTCCTACGGTATCTTCGCCCAAAGCGTCGGCGGTGGTGGCGGCAACGGTGGCTATGCCTTGTCCGGATCGGCGGGCGCTGCTTTTGCGGCCAGCGTAGCGCTCGGCGGCGGCGCCGGCGGGGGTGGCAAGGGCAAGGATGTCACAGTGACATCCGGCGCCGGCATTTCAACCTATGGCACGGGCGCGATTGGCATTTTTGCACAGAGCGTCGGCGGCGGCGGCGGCAATGGTGGCCTCTCTGGAAGTCTGGCCATTGGAGGAGGCTCGCTTGCAGTAGCGCTCGGTGGGGCGGGCGGCACCGGTTCGAACGCCGGCAAGGTCACGGTCGACAACAGCGGGCAGATTACGACGGAGGGTAACAACGCTGCCGCCATCTATGCCCAATCGGTCGGCGGCGGCGGCGGCAATGGCGGCATGTCGGTCGCCCTCAACGGCGCGGCAATCGGCGGCTCTGTGTCGGTCGGCGGCAAGGGTGCGGCCGGTAGCTATGGCGACGCTGTCAAGGTCACCAACTCAGGCACGATCATCACCGGCAAGGTCGATTCCCACGACAAACCGATTGCGGACGCTGGCATCGATTCCTACGGCATCTTTGCTCAAAGCGTCGGCGGCGGCGGCGGCAATGGCGGGATGGCTCTCTCCGCGTCGGTTGGTATCGCCTTCGATGATATCCCCGGCGGCTCGGCCGCGATCTCGATCGGCGGCAAGGGTGGTGGCGCAAGCAATGGCGGCCTGGTAACCGTCGACAATACCGGCTCAATCGAAACCTACGGCCTCAACGCTTCCGCCATCTACGCGCAGAGCGTCGGCGGCGGCGGCGGCAACGGCGGCCTCGCCGGTAGCCTCGCCATGACAATCGGCGGCGGCGCGTCCTTTGGCATTGCGGTCGGCGGCAAGGCCAGCGGTGGTGGCGATGGCGGTGAAGTCGACGTCAACAATACCGGCACGACGGCTGAGCTCATCACCAATGCGGTAGGCGCTGATGGTATTCACGCGCAATCAGTTGGCGGCGGCGGCGGCGACGGCGGTTATGCGCTGGCAGGCGCCCTCGGCGGTGGCGGCGAAGTATCGGTCAACGTCTCCGTCGCGATCGGCGGGGCTGGCGGCAAGGGCGGTACCGGTGGCGTCGTCAAGGTCACCAACAAGTCGTTGATCGAGACGCTCGCTAATCAGTCGAATGGCATCATGGCACAGTCGGTCGGCGGCGGTGGCGGCGATGGCGGCATGGCAATCACTGGCGCCGTGGCCTTCTCCGAAACCGCGGGCGCGGTAGGTGTGACCGTCGGCGGAGGTGGTGGGACCGGCAGCATTGGCGGTCTCGTGACGGTCGACAATTATGGCTCGATCACTACCAAGGGCAACGACTCCGTCGGCATCTTTGCCGAGAGCGTCGGTGGCACGGGCGGCAATGGCGGCCTCGCCCTCGGCGTGCAAATGACCGGCACAACCAAGAACGCTGCCGCCATCGGGGTCACCGTGGGCGGTTCGGGCGGAGACGGCAACACTGGCGGCGAAGTTGACGTCACCAACCACACTGGTGGGACGATCAGGACGACCGGCCTGAACTCGGACGGCATCAAGGCCCAGAGCGTTGGCGGTGGCGGCGGTACAGGCGGGCTCGCGGCGACGGCACAGCTCGGCGTTGTTGCCGCCACAGGTCCGACCAAAGAGGAAGCGAGCAAGACACTGAACGTCGGCGTCTCCGTTGGCGGCAATGGCGGCAAGGGTGGTGTCGGTGGCGTGGTTAACGTCATTAATGACGGCGAGATCGATGTCAGCGGCCTTACCTCCGTGGGCATCTTTGCCCAGAGCGTTGGCGGCGGCGGTGGCGATGCCGGCAATGCCGTCACGGCCATCGGCATGGTGACCGACAAGGTCAACGACGACTCGCGTTCCGTCGGCGTCAACGTCACCGTCGGCGGCGTCGGCGGCAGCGGCAATATTGGTGGGGCGGTCTCCGTCAACAATAGCGGCAAGATCATTACCACCGGCGCCAGTGGCTATGGCATCTTTGGCGAGAGCGTAGGTGGTGGTGGCGGTATCGGTGGACGCGCCAACGCCATCACGCTGGCCGTCACCGATGCGTGCACGCTGCCGCTGGTCTGTAAGGGCCCGAAGGCCAATTCGAACAATATGACCGCGAACTTCGCCGTTGGCGGCAATGGCGGTACTGGTGGCGATGGCGGCGTAGTCAAAGTCACCAATACCGGCGATATCGATACGACGGGCGACGCGAGCGACGGTATTTACGCCCAGTCAATCGGCGGCGGCGGCGGCAATGGTGGCAATGGCATCCTGGGTACCGGCGAGATCCTTCCGGTTCCGCTTGATGCCGCCCTCATCCCGATTGGATCGGTTTCGTTCTACAAGAATCTGTCCGTGGCGGTTGGCGGCAACAGCGGTGCTACAGGCGACGGCAACACCGTCGAAGTCGACAACAGCGGCAGCATTACGACGCGTGGCTCGAACTCGAACGGTGTTACTGCCCAATCGGTTGGCGGCGGCGGCGGTATCGGGGGCAAGGCCGCTATCGGGGTGACGGGCCTTGTTGGCGTTGGCGGCAAAGGCGGCGCGGCCGGTGACGGCGGCGACGTGACCTTCAGGCAGCTCGTGACTGGAACAATCGAAACACTAGGCGTGTCTTCGGACGGCATTTTTGCGCAGAGCGTGGGCGGTGGCGGCGGCGTGGCCGGCAACGTCGATCGGCTGCTGCCTAACGGCGCCGGGCCCATCCCCTCGATCAACATGGGCATCGGCCTCGCCTTTGGTCAGGGCGGCGGCGACGGCGGCACCGGCGGCGTCGTGAAGGTGACCACGAACGGGGAAATCAAGACTCATGGCGATGACGCGACGGGCGTGTTCGCCCAGAGCGTGGGCGGTGGCGGCGGCGTATTAGGTACGCTCGGCAACGACCTGCCGGTTGTCAACTTGCTGTCGTGGCATGTCGGCAGCAATGGCGACGTCGGCGACGGCGGCATCGTGACGGTCGATGTCACTGGCACGATTCAGACGGCTGGCAATGACGCCAACGGCATCTTTGCGCAGAGTTCCGGCGGCAAGGGCAATGGCGGCTCGATCCTCGGCATAGGTGGCGACGTTACGGTCACGGTCAATGGCAGCGTGCAGACGGCACAGTTGCTCTCGACTCCGCAGGACGGCACCGCAGCAAATCCTCTGCGCGGCCTGGGTTCGATCGCGATCCTCGCGCAAAGCGTCGGCGGTGGTGGCAACGGTAATATCGAGGTCGACCTCAACAGCACCACCGGCATCGTAGAAGGCGGTAGGACCGGGACCGTGGCTGGGGTGAGCTATATCGACCCCACCAGCGGCGAGACGCTAACTAGCGCGGCTAGGGACGTGACCGGCATCGGTGTCGAAATTCTCGACGGCAAAAACAACACCATCAAGAACTACGGCACGATCACAACGTTCGATGGTGTGAATGCCGGCTACGCGATCCTTGCGACAGGCAGCAACCTGCTTGGGTATGCTGCCGACGGCACGACCGGGCACGCCGCGCAGGCCGGCGGCAATGACACCGTCGACAACTTCGGCACCGTCACCGGCTCGTTCGACCTCGGTGGAGGGACCAACGCCTTTAACAACAAGGCTGCTGCCAACCTAAACATGGGTGCCATCGCCTATGTCGGCGCGGGTAACCTCATCGACAACGCGGGCGTGATGTCGCCGGGCGGTCAGGGGCTCGTGATGACAACCTTGGTCACGGGCAACCTGAAACAGGATACGGGCGGTACCTATGGGGTCGATCTCGATCTGTCCCAGACGGGCGTGCCCGGCAAGGAGGCCGACGTCCTCCATACAACCGGCACGTTCGACCTGGCTGGCGGCGTAGATCTCACGATCGACAATGCCGGCAATGCGCTTCCGGGCAGCCATCAGGTGATGATCGCGCATTCGGATACGGGCCTTACCGACACCGCTACGCTGACAAGTCCGGCCACGGCGGTCGCCAAATACGAACTGTCGCACACGGCAAGCGATCTCGACCTCGCCTATTCGATCGATTTTGCGCCGAAGGGGCTCAACCCGAACGAAACGTCGATCGGCAACTACATCAACAATATTCAAACCGCCGGCGGGTCGCCCGATCTCGGGCCGGAAATTGCGGCGCTGTTCGGTCTGCCTGATCTTCCCTCATACGCGGCTGGCCTCGATCAGCTCATTCCCTCGCCCTACGTGGTCAATCAGGTCACCGACATGATGGCCGACCTGCAGTTCGAGAATTCGCTGCTGAGCTGCAAGGTCTATGACGGGGTCGCGCGCTTCAACGCCGAAGGCGAATGCGGCTGGGTGCAGGCCACCGGCCGGCATTCCACCGCCGACGCGACGACCGACAACGAGAGCTACGACGTGGCGACTGGCGGATTCGCGGCCGGCGTGCAGCGCGCGCTTTCCGAAAACCTGCGCGTCGGGCTTGCGACCTCCTGGGACAATATCAACGGCATGATCGGCGATGACGCACGGACGAGCGGCAACCGGTTCCAGATCGGCGGCGTCGTGAAGGCCGTCTACGGCGATACGACACTCGCCGCGACCCTCACCGGCGGCCTGAGCGCCAACGACGTGTTGCGCACGGTCAACCCGATGGGTGGGCCGGCCTACGCGCTTGCCGGGGATCAGATAACGGGATTTGTTGCCGGCCACGCACGGCTGTCGCAAACGCTTGAGGCCGGTGACTGGTACGTCCGGCCCATGGTCGATGTCGGTGTAACCACCGTTATCTGGCCGGACATGACCGAGAGCGGCGGGCCGGTGGCGGTCAATGTCGCGGGCGGCACGAACACCTTCGTTACCGCATTGCCAGCGGTCGAAATCGGTGGCGAATACAAGGTCGCAGACGGGGTCGTCGCGCGGCCGTTCCTGCGCGCCGGTGCGCTAGCATTGCTTTCAGGCGGGGCGCCCACTCTCTCTGCCGGCTTTATCGCAGCGCCCGATGGCGTCAGCCCCTTCACCATCACCGGCAGTGTCGACCCTGTGATGTTCGACCTGCTGGCCGGCGTCGATATTATCTCGTCGTCGAATATGACACTGCGGGCGTCGGCTGGCGCCGATATCGGCAGCTCCAGCCGCAGCTACAACGGCAATGTGAAGTTCTCCGCACCGTTCTGAGTCGAACGGCCTGGCGGACGACCTTGGCTGCGAGGTTTTGTGACGCGTCGGGCGGTCACTTCACCTTGTCATAGGCGCCGGCGAAGCCGGCAAGCGCGACGGGAATGTCGACATCCTGCTTGGAGATGTTCTGGAAAATGACCGTCATGGCGTGGCCTTTGCGCATCTGGCTGAGCATTGCCGACGAAACCGTCGTGCCGGCGTAGCAGCCGCCATTGTCGCAGGTCTGCAGGGGCAGACTGATGTTGGTGTTGTCGTCGATCTTGAGCGAAACGCCAGCCGGGAGATAAAGGCCGAGCGGCGTCTGCACGAGCATCGCCGGATTGTGGCTGTCGCTCGGCAAGCGGATACTGACCATCGCCAGCAATTGGCCGGTGCGCTGCAACACCACGCGCTGCACGATGCTGCACTCGAGCGGCCCGGCCCGCTCGGTCGCCGAACAGTTCGTGGCCCAGGCGTTCGCCGGCGGGGCAGCAGGCGTTCCGGTAGCGTCCCCTGCGGCGGCCGGGGCCGCCGTATCCGGCGATGGCGTGGCGGTCGTCGTGTCCTCGGCTAGGGCTGCTGGAGCAACTCCGAGCGCAGCCAGCACAATCACAGCGCGCAACGCAGCAATTCTAATCCCCATCATCCCTATCCCCCAAGATTCAATGACGGCACTGTAGTAGCCGTTGGGGGAGCGGAGAAGCCTCATTCAATCAACAAGGCTCGCGAACGCTTCCACACGCACGACAATTTATCGCGGGCGGAGACGCGTCCAATCGCGAGCACCAATACAGCCAGCACCAAAAGCGGACAATGGCTCTGAGTTTAGCGCTGCGGTGAGTATTCGTTGGTGTCGCACACATGGTGGTGGACCCGGCCTGTGAACATCTTCAACAGCTCTTGGGTGACTTCGCGGCTCTGGAACCGCACGGGTGATTGCAGCGCCCTGCCCACCTCATCGCGGTCCGGATAGCGGATAGCGAGGATCATGGCGTAGGGCGGCGAGCCGTCATCGCGCTCTAGTTCGTCCATGACGCGCACTTCAGTCGCGCCGGGAAACTGGGTCCAGAGCGGAACGAGCTTCTGCTTTACGAAGGTGCGAAATTCGGCCTCACGGCCAGCATGGATCTCGCCCTCGAAGAAGGCGTAGCGCGTAATCATCGGAAACTCTCTCTGGAACTGGAGGTGGCCGGCGGCGCGAGGCAGCCGGCCCTGGAGCTGGGGTCAGACGCCCCAGATCTTCTTGTAGGCGTCGCGGTAACCGTTATCCGGATCGAAGGTGTTCTTCGGCCCGCCGTCGAACTCGACATTGGCCGAGGTCACGACATGGAGCGGCGACACGTAGCCAGACCAGGCCTCGCCGGCTATGGCGCGGTTGAGCTCGTCGATCAGCTGCCAGCCCTGCAGGTTCAACGGCTCGGCGACGGTTACGGCCTGGAACTGCTTGGCACGAATGCGCTGGTAGGCCGACTGAGAACCATCACCCGCCGCGACATTGATCGGCGCGTCGGTGCCGGACTTGCCGGCGGCCGAGAGCGAGGGACCCATGAAGTCGAAATAGAGGTCGTTAATCGCCAGCGAGTGCGTCCAGGCGTCACCGTATTTCTGCAGCAGCGAAGTCGTCAGCTGCGGCATCCTCTGGCTGGTCTCGGCGATCGGGGTGTCGACATATTCGAGCACCTTGCCGCCGAGCTTTTCGATCTCCTGCTTCATCCAATCGGCCTTGGCGATGGCGATCTTGTAGGTCGAGTCCGTGAAGATGATGACGCCTGGCTTGCCCTTGGCATCGACGAACGCCCAATCGGCAGCGGATTTCGAAACCTGCTGTGGATCGGTTGTGACATTGGCGGCGACGCCAACTTCCGGCACCGGGCCAACGGCCGAAGCCGCGTGCCACGAGACCATCGGAATCTTGCCCTCCTTGGCCTGCTGCATGGCAGGGCCCTGCTCCACCGCATCGAAGCCGATGATGGCGATGCCATCGGGCTTGAGCGCCATGGCCTGGCCGAAAGCAGCCGTACGGCCGTTGATCGAGCCGGCGCCATCCAGCACCTTGGTGGTCCAGCCGAGCGCGGCGGCGGCCTCCTGCATGCCGTTGGCGGCGCCCTGGATGCCGCCATTGGTCATGTCCCCGCCGATAATGGCGATGGTCTTGCCCTTGGCGCCCTTGGGACCGGTGGTCGGGCCGTCCCAGGTCGTGACCTTGCTGGCATATTTGTCGACGACGGCCTGCGCGTCCGACATGGCATCGGCTAGTGCGGGCACGGCGGCCATCACCGCTATCGCGGCGACGGACGAATACAGGAACTCTCTACGCTTCATTGTTTCCTCCCTAATGAGCGTTCGATGAATGCAGCGGCCGGGCTTTTGGGCGCGCCGTTATTTCGACGGTGTCGGCGCCGGACGCGGCGCCGTACCCCGCTTGCGTTGCGCGTACCCGGCAATGCCGATGGCGATGAGCAGGGTGACGCCGTTGAACAGCGGCTCGACGAAGAACGAGCCACCGAATTGCTGGATGCCCGAAATGCCAACGGCAAGGATGGCGACGCCGATCAGCGTGCCCCACACGTTGACGCGACCGGGCTTGATAGTGGTGGAGCCCAGGAAAGCGCCAACCAGCGCCGGCAGCAGATATTCGAGCCCCACGCTTGCCTGCCCGATGCGAAGTTTGGAGGCGAGCAGCACGCCGGCCAGCGCCGATAGCAGCCCCGACGCCACGAACGAGCCGATGACGAACTTGCGGACCGGAATGCCGTTGAGGGCCGCCGCCTTCGGGTTGGCGCCGATCGCATATACGTAACGGCCAGAGGGCGTGTATTCGAGCACGAGCCACATCAGGACCGCGATCACCAGGACGTAGTAGCCGGTGATTGGCAGACCGAAGACCATGGTGCCGTTCAAAGCGTAAAATCCGTCGGGCAGCACGCCGACCACCTGCCTGCCACCGGTGTGCCAGAGCGCCAGTGCGTAAAGCGCCGTTCCGGTGCCAAGGGTCGCGATGAAGCTGTCGATGCGCGCCACCTCGACGAGAAGGCCATTGAGGAAGCCGGTAGCGCCACCCAACACCAGCACGATGAGAACCGCCACCGGCCAGGGAAGGCCGAACATGGTTTGGAGGCTGATGGCCAGGATATGCCAGAGCACGATGCCATAGCCGACCGTCAGGTCGATGCGGCCGGCGGCCATCGGGATCATCGCCGCGAGCGAAAGCAATGCGATGATCGCTTTATCCGAGATGATCGAGCGCAGGTTGAGCAGCGTCGGGAAGGTATTCGGCAGCGCGACCGAGAACACCACGATCAGCAGCAGTGTGAGGATCACCAGGCCGTAGACGGGCAGCAGCCGGCCGATGCGCTGGGCTCGGTTGAGCCCGCTGAGTTCGCTCTTGGTCGGCTCGAGGGCCGTCGATTCAATGCCTGCCATGCTTCACCTGCTCATGCCGCTTCCGACGCCGAGGCGGCGTGGATAACGGCGGCTGTCGTCAACTCATCGCCTTCCAGCTGCCGAGTGATCCTCCCACGGGAGAACACCAGCACGCGGTGACAAATGTTGGCGACTTCCTCGAAGTCGGTACTGACCACGATGACGCCGAGGCCTTCGGCTAAAGCCTTCGCAATCAGCCGATAAATCTCGGCCTTGGCGCCGACGTCGACGCCGGCGGTCGGATCCTCGGCGATCAGCAGCGTCCGCTTTGTCGCGAGCCAACGGCCGACGACGACCTTCTGCTGGTTGCCACCTGACAGCGCCTCGATCGGCAGATCCTGATCATTGGGCCGCAAGCCCACCTGCTCGCCGACATCAAAGGCAAGATCGGCCTCGCGGCGCGGAGAGAGGAAGGACAGCAGCGTGCGGCCGGACGCCGCAGGATTGAGGAAAGTATTTTCGCGGAGGCTCAACGCCATCGCCACCGATTCCTCCGTGCGATCACGCGCTACGAGGCCGATACCGGCGGCCATTGCCGCGCGCGGCGAACTCAGATCCGGCGTCTTGCCGTGCAACGTGATCGTGCCGGCGAACGCTTCGTCGCCGAACAGTGCCCGGCCGATATTTTCGTGTCCCGCGCCGCGCAGACCGACGAGCCCGAGTAGTTCGCCCCGCTTGAGCTCGAAGCTAACACCGATCGCGCGGTTGCATGAGACGTCGCGGACTTCGAGCATGGTCTCGCCGGCCTCATAACGCGCCTTCTCGAATAGCTGAGCCGCAGGCCGGCCAACGATCATCTGGACGAGTTGATCCGGCGTGGTCTCGGCCACCGGCTGCTGACCGATGAGGCGGCCATCGCGCAGCACCGCCACACGATCGGCGATGCGGAAAATCTCATCGAGCCGGTGCGACACATAGATGATGCCGACCCCACGATCCTTGAGCGGGCGCAACGCCTCGAACAGGCGTTCCACCTCATCGGCCGGCAGACTCGCGGTCGGTTCGTCCAGCACCAATACGTCGGCTTCGACAGCCAACGCGCGCGCAATCGCGACCAGCGACTTTTCAGTGCGGGTCAAACGCTGCACGCGCGTTGTTGGGTCGATGTCGACGCCCACGAGACGCAGTGCCTCGAGCCCGCGCTCCGCGGTGGCCGACCAATCGATCAGTCCGGCGCGGCGCGTAAAGCCCTGCGCAAGACCCATGTTTTCGGCCACCGTCATCCACTCGATCAGGCCGAGGTCCTGATGGATGAAGGCGACAGGCTGGCGCTGGTTAGGATGCGGCGGCCGATGCTGGTATGGCGTGCCGCGAAAGCGGATCTCACCTGAGGTCGGCTTGAAGATGCCAGCCAGTATCTTGATCAGCGTGGACTTGCCCGCGCCGTTCTCGCCCAGCAGCGCCAGGATTTCACCACGCATCAGTTGCAGCGACACCTCGCGCAGGGCGTGCGTACCGCCAAAGCGCTTGGAGATGGCGTCGAATGCAATGAGCTCTTCCTGCACGCTTGCCGCCTCCCCGCGATCCTGCGTAACGATGTACTGTTATCGGTAACAATTTTGGATGAGTCAAGCGTGCAATAGCTTGTCGCGTCCCGACTTAGCCGAGCTTGCCGTCAAGCAGTTTCATCATTTCGGCCGAGTCCCGGGGACCAAGGCCTGCCGCGCAAAGCAAGCGGTGGATCTCGACCACCTGCCCCGTCATTGGCAGCGGCGTCCTCGTGTTGAGCGCGAAGGCCTGCAAGGAATCGAGGTCTTTCAGCATGTTATCGATGCGGCCGGTCGGCGAAAAATCGCGGCGGGCGAACTTGCCCATGAACTCCTGCATGATGCGGGAATCGGCACGTCCGCCGGCCAGCGCGGCGGGGATCAGCTGCGGGTCGACACCACCCGCTTCCGCAAGTTTTACCGCCTCGGCAACGGCCTCGAAGGCCACGGCGCAGAACAGCTGGTTGATGAGCTTGGTGGTCTGTCCTGCCCCGTTGGGGCCCATCAACGTGTAGTTCGCGCAAAGATCACCCATCACTTCGCGGGCTCTCTCGAAATCCTCGCCTGTCCCGCCGGCCATCACCGTCAGCCGACCCGTCGTGGCGCCGGGTACACCGCCCGACAGCGGGCAGTCGACCCACGCCATGCCGGTGCGCTCGCGGAGTTCCGTTGCCATCGCTGCCGTATCGACAGGATCGATCGATGACATGTCGATGAGCAGTCGATCTGGCGATGCCGACGCCAAAACACCGTTTTCGCCGAAGACGACGGCGCGTACGACGCTGGCATGGTTGAGGCTGAGGATGACAAAGCGCGATCCCGCGACGGCAGCGGCGATGGAGACGGCCGCGGCCGCTCCCTCTTCCACCAGCACCGCGACCTTGGCTGGATCGAGATCGTAGACGGTGACGGTCCAGCCACACTGCAGGAGCCGGCGCGAGATTGCCGTTCCCATGATCCCCGCGCCGACGACCGCGACTGTCTTGTTTCCCGCGCTCATGCTCAATCCTCCAGGCGATTAGCGACGGCCCAATCGGCAATTTGTGCTGCCAGCGCATCGACGCTCAGGCTGCATGCTACTCTTATCACTGCCCGGCTCGCCAGTTGCCGGCATGAAACGGCCTCATCGACGCTGGTCTTGCCGTTGCCACTGACGCCCATCGCCACGAGCCTGATCGTCACAGCGACGCTGTAATACCGCCGTCCACATAGAGCGTGTGGCCGTTCACGAAAGAAGACGCGTCCGAAGCGAGGAACACCGCGGCGCCCACCAGTTCCTCGACATTGCCCCAGCGCCTCGCCGGCGTGCGTTTTTCCAGCCATGCCGAAAATTCAGGATTGTCGACCAGCGCCTGATTGAGTGGCGTCTTGAAATAGCCCGGCGCGATCGCGTTGATCTGAAGGCCGTGCGGGCCCCAATCGGTCGCCATACCCCGGGTAAGGTTTCGCACTGCTCCCTTGGTCGCGGTGTAAGGCGCGATCGACGGACGGGCGAGTTCACTCTGCACCGAGCCGATATTGATGATCTTGCCGCGACCCCGCGGGATCATGTGCCGGGCCACCGCCTGCCCCGTGACGAAGACGCTGGTGATGTTGGTTTCCAGCAACTGGTGCCAGCGATCGAGCGGGAAATCCTCGAGCGGCGAGCGAAACTGCATGCCGGCATTGTTGACGAGAATGTCGATCGGCGCGGTCTCCTCCTCGATCCTGCCGATCGCCGCCTGCGTCGCCGGTGCGTCCGTCACGTCGAACGCTGCGTAAGACGCTCCCCCGATGTCGGATGCAGCGGCCCTGAGCTTCACCTCGTCACGACCGTTGAGCACAACCCTTGCGCCGTGTTCGGCAAGGCCTTTTGCCAGCGCCAGGCCGATCCCCTGGCTCGAACCGGTGACCAGCGCAGTGCGCCCCGCCAGACTGAACAATGAACTCATGAGCTTAACTCCGACCGCTCGGCTTGATTAATTGTTATCGGTAACATATGCAAGGCGGAGTTTTTGGGAGAACGCGGAAATGGCTGGCCCGGACGTCCTGATGATCGGCCCCTATCCCGAATGGGACATGGGCGATCTTGAAGCGCGCTACAGCGTACACAAGCTCTACGAGGCCTCAGACAAGGATGCCGCAGTGGCCAGCATCGGCCAGAAGATTCGCGCGATCGCGACGCGTGGAGAGCTCGGCGCCAGGGCCGACCTCATGGCGAAGTTGCCCAACCTGGAGATCATTTCGGTTTATGGTGTCGGCACCGACGGTGTCGACCTCGCCTATGCCCGCGGCCGAAATATCGCCGTCACCAACACACCTGACGTGCTGACCGAAGACGTCGCCGATCTGGGCGTCGGGCTGATGCTCGCGGCATCGCGAAGCATCGTCGCCGGCGATGCGCATGTTCGCCAGAACCGCTGGTCCGCGGGCAATCTCGGGCTCGGCACCCGCCTGCACGGCAAGCGCGTCGGCATCGTCGGCATGGGCCGGATCGGCAGTGCCTTGGCACGCCGGCTCGAAGGCTTCGGCTGTCCGATAGGCTATTTCAACCGCACGCAGAAGCCGGCAGGCAGCTATCGCTTTTTTGCCAGTCTGCCAGAGCTCGCAGGCTGGGCCGACTATCTCGTCGTTACGATCGCGGGCGGCGAAGGCACCCGCGATCTGATCGGTGGCGATACGCTCGCCGCGCTCGGCCCCGATGGCATTTTCATCAACCTGTCGCGTGGAACGACGGTGGATGAGGAAGCCCTGATTGCGGCCCTTCGGGGCGGCGCCATCCGAGCTGCGGGGCTCGATGTGTTCAAGAACGAGCCGCGCATCGACCCGCGCTTCCTCGCCCTCGACAATGTCGTGCTGCAACCGCATCATGGCAGTGGTACGGTCGAGACGCGCAAGGCAATGGGACAGTTGGTGCGCGACAATCTCGCCGCGCATTTCGCCGGCGCGCCCCTTCTGACCCCCGTAGAGTGAGGCCATTATGAAAGCAGTTGTGATCCACGCCGCCAAGGATCTTCGCGTCGAAGAGCGCAGCAGCGGCCCGATCGGCCCCGGACAGGTGGCCATTTCCGTTGGCGCGGGTGGCATCTGCGGCTCGGACCTTCACTATTACAATCACGGTGGCTTCGGCGTCGTCCGCGTGAAGCACCCGATGGTGCTCGGTCATGAGGTTGCCGGGACCATTGCGGCGGTCGGCGCCGATGTCGCCAATCTCGTAGCCGGCGATCGCGTGGCGATCTCCCCCTCGCGTCCGTGCAACAAATGCGAGTATTGCCTCAAGGGCATGCAGAGCCAGTGCCTCGACATGCGCTTTTATGGCAGCGCCATGCGCGATCCCCACATCGACGGCGCCTTCAGTCAGAGGCTCGTCGCCGACGCCACCCAGTGCCACAAGCTCGCCGATGGCGTGTCGCTGGCTGAGGGCGCGCTGTGCGAACCCTTCGCCGTGACGCTCCATGCGGTACGCCGCGCCGGTTCGCTGCTGGACAAGCGCGTGCTGATCACCGGCAGTGGCCCCATCGGCGTCCTCTGCGCGGTTTCGGCCCGCGCCCACGGCGCGCGTGAAATCGTTGTGGTCGACGTAACCGACGAACCGCTCGCCTATGCGCTGAAAGTGGGGGCCGACCGCGTCATCAACAGCGCCAAGGATCCCGAGGCGCTCAAGGCGTTGGCGGCAGGCAAGGGGACGATGGATGTGATGTTCGAGGCCTCCGGCAACGGTGCGGCGCTGGCTTCCGGCCTCTCGGCACTACGTCCCAGCAGCGTGCTGGTGCAGCTTGGCCTCGGCGGCGAGATTGCCTTTCCTCAGAACATAGTGGTCAACAAGGAAGTCGATATTCGCGGCTCGTTCCGCTTCCATAGCGAATTCGCCCTGGCCGTCGATCTCATCAACCATCGGCATGTCGACGTCCGCCCGCTGATCAGCGACACAATGTCAATCGATGACGCTGTCGCGGCCTTCGAACTCGCGAGCGACCGCAAGCGCTCGATGAAGGTGCAGCTCGAGTTTGCCTGAGGTCACGCGCTTTCGCGTTCGACCACGCGGATGTGGATGCGCTCAACGGCCGCTTTGACCTTGCTGGGCTCGCCCAGGATCGAGGAGCGCAGGCGAAGGGCAGCACGGCGGCCGATTTCGTAGCAATCTACGTCGACGGTCGTGATGCGGGGATGACTCCATTCCCCCACTTCGAAATTGCCGAAACCGGCAATGGCGATATCTTCCGGAACGCGAAGACGTCGGCGCTGGCACTCCATCAAAGCACCAAAGGCCGAAAGGTCAGACACACACATGACCACCTGCGTGTCCGGCCACGTCTCGAGCATCGAAACGAGGGCCTGGGCGCCCTGCTCAATGGAGATCGGCGGCACGCCGAACGATATGAGACGATCGAATGGCAGTTTGAGCTTTTTAAGGGCACGCTGGAAACCCGCACGCCGCTGGCTGCCACGCGTATCCCGCTCGGTCGTGCCACCCACATAGCCAAATCGCGTGTAGCCCTTTTCGGCGAGCTTGTGCACCAGCATCGCCATGGCATCCTCGTTCGAGAAGCCAACGACCTGATCAATCGGCTCGCTTGGGACGTCCCAAGTTTCGATGACAGGGATTCCCGCCGCTACAAGGAGCTTTCGGGCGCGGGGCGTATGTTGCCCGCCGGTGAGGATGACGCCCTCGGGTCGGCGCCGCAACATCGACTCGATCAGTTCTTCTTCGCGCTGGATCGAATAGTCGGTGTAGCCCAGCAGCAGCTGCAGGCCGGTTCCCTGCAGGGTGTCCGCGATGCCACGGGCGGTATCCGAGAAGTTCGAGTTGTTGATCGAGGGGACGATTGCCGCGACGAAGCCGGTTCGCTTTGATGAGAGGCTTCCGGCGGACTGGTCGAGGACATAGCCGAGCTCTTCGGTCGCCTGCAGAATCCGTTCGCGTGTCTCGGTGGAAATAATGCCGCCATTTCTTAAGGCCCGCGACACCGTCATTTTCGAGACGCCAGCGCGATCAGCGACGTCTGCCATCGTGGGTTTGCGCCCGCCCTCGAGGACGACGTGCTCGACGGCCTTTGCTTTGACCTTTGCGCGACTGGCCATCTGGCCCCCAAGCATGGCAAGAAGTGATACCGATAACATCGGACACCGCTTATTGGCGTGTAAACGGTCAAATTGCAAGAAGCAGCGGAACGTTCGGCGAGAGCGAGGGCATTCGAGGCGCGTCTGGGCGCCAGCCGACGGAACCACCAAGGTGCGGTCCCGACGCGGAAAGTGACTTTGGTTGCGATCCGCTTATCGGGCCAGTCCGAGGTATAGCGGACCTCGGCTAAGTCATTGAGAAAATTGGCGCGCCCTAAGAGATTCGAACTCCTGACCCCCAGATTCGTAGTCTGGTGCTCTATCCAGCTGAGCTAAGGGCGCGGGGCCTGGCGCAAGCCAGGCAATTCAGGGACAGGTACGAAGAAATCGTGGCCAGCCCGAGAATGGGCAAGCCATATAGAACGCACGAACGCTTTGCAAGCAGAAGGCATGGATGCTTCTGCGAGCACCGCGGCAAGCGTCGTTGCGGCCCGAAGCTTCGCTGGGTGCGCGGACACGATTTCCAGACAGGGCGACGGTTTGAGATGCCGTCTTGGTGCTGCCTTACTTGACGGTAACGTCTTCGCAAGTTGCCCGAAGCTCTCTGGCGGATATAATTCGCCAAAAGCGGCCGTACCGGCTGCCGAGGAATAAGCTCTTATGTTTGTTGCCTTCGATCCTGCCCTTGATTGGGGCGCGTATGACTTCGTGATCATCGGCACAGGGCCGGCCGGACTATTCCTCGCAGAGAAATTTGCCCCAAAAGGCCGCGTCCTCATCCTTGAGGCGGGAGGCCGTGATCTGTCGGATGCGCAGGGCGACGGCTACTACGACATCGAGAATACCGGGCGGCCTTACGGTTCGCTCGGCGAGCGCCTTTCGGTGTTTGGCGGCACTTCAGGCCATTGGGGCGGGCATTCACATCCGATGAGCCCGGCCATCTTCGAGAACCGGCCCGGTTTTCCAGGGTGGCCGATTGCTTATGCGGACTATGCGCTGCATCTGCCGGAGGCGCAGAGCTGGCTCAATCTCGGCGCGTTCGACAAGGAGCCTGGCAATACCGGCGTCGAGCGCGACCTGCTCGGCCACGCCGAGAACGTGACGGCGCTGCACTTTCAGTTCTCCAACCCCGTCCGGCGTTTTGGGGACGACGATACGCAGAAGCACTATGAAACGGTCAGTGGTATCGACATCGTGCTCAATACGCGCGTCACCGACATCCACCTGGATGCCGCGGGAAAGACGGTCGAGAAACTCGATCTCTTCCATCTGCCGAGCGGCAAGACTGCGACGATCCCAGCAAAGCTGCTGTTCCTCGCCACCGGCGGCATAGAGAATGCACGGCTGATGCTCTGGGCGGCGCGCAAATATCCCGCGGGTAACCCGCTGGCGGGCGGCAAAAACAATCTCACCGGCAAGTATTTCATGGAGCACCCGACCGTCAGCCCGGTCGAGATATATGTCGACGCGCGCGCCGATCTGGCAGCCCTGGCCCCGCACCTTGAGAACAATCTCATGGTCAATGTCGTGCTCAGGGCGACCGACGACTTTCTCGCCGCGCATCAGTTGACCCGGTTCGACATGCATTTCCAGGATACGCCGACGCCGGCGACCACCGACGTCGAGATCCAGACCGGGCAGAACCTCTTCCTCACCCACCCGACGGCCTATTCGCGGATCATGCCGTTTTTCATCTTCGAGCAGACGCCGGACCCCGGCAGCTACGTTGCCTTGTCCAAACGTATGGGCAAAGACGGCACCGCGCTGGCCCGGCTCAACTGGCACATCAGCGACGAGGAGCTGGCCCGCTACCGCAAAGGCGTGCTGCTGCTCTGCGGGCTGCTCAACCAGTACGGGCTCGCCAAGACACGCTTCGTCGGCGATGCGGCGGCGGCGAGCTGGAGCAATTTGGGCTTCGGCAACGCCGCCCATCACATGGGGACGACCCGCATGGCGCACGACGCCTCGGGCGGCGTCGTCGACAGCAATTGCCAGGTGTTCGGGCTCGACAATATGTACGTGGCCGGCGCTTCGGTGTTTCCGACCACCGATATCGTCAACCCGACGCTCAACCTGATCGCGCTGACCGCACGGCTCGCCAATTTCATCCTGACCCGTCCGACGGAAACGGTGGGGTTCACCTATCGCTTCGGCTCGGGACGCGATGCCAACAAAGCGCTCGGTACCGGTTGGTCGGCGCCCGAATTCGCCGGCATCTGGAGCAAGGGAGCCGCGGCCACGCTGACCCTCGACCGCAACCGCGCGACAACGCTGTCGTTCGTCAATGGCGGCGGCACGGGAGCACAGGTCGAGCTCGAGCTCAACGGTGCATCGGTCTATAGCGGCTCGGCGGCCGATCTTTCCGGCAAGTCCTTTCCTCTCGGAGATGATGACAAGGTCGCACTGGCGCTGCATCTATCGGGGCCAACGCCGCCAACCAATACGGCTGGTCTGAGCGGTAACGATGCACACCCGGACGGTCTCTTCCTGCAGTCGGTGATCCTCAAATGACCAGATCGATTGGGCGCAGAACCTTGCTCGCCGGTGCGGCCGGCACCATCGCAATCATCGGTACCGGCGCTGCGGCCGTCCACCCGGCAGCGCCGCCAACCCGGCCCGCCGACGCAGCGGAGGCCGCCTATGCCAAACTGCTGGCTGATGTTCACGCCGACTACGTCAACGGTCGGGTCGTCGAGCACAATGGCTGGGTGCTGTCGCAGCACGAGTTCGATACCATCGCCAGCCGCCAGCAGGCACAAAAGGCCGCCGGCTGAATATCAGACTTTCAGCCTGATGCTACGAGGCAAGCAGACGTCAAAGCGTGTGCCGGTATCCTGCGGGACGAAGGCAAGCTTGCCGCCATTACCCTCCGTGAGTTCGCGGGCGATGGCGAGACCAAGGCCGGTGCCTCCCGCTCGCGCCGAACCCTCGAAGGCGACGAAGAGATTGTCGCGGGCCCGCGGCGGCAGGCCGGGACCATTATCCGCGAAGCTCAGTGTCATGGCGCCATCGCGATCCTCGGCATAGCCAATCGCCACGGCTGGTTCGATGGTCTTGCCGCCCGCTGCCTCCAATGCTTCGCGGGCGTTCTTCAGGAGATTGACGAAAACGCGGGCGAGCTGCTCGGGGTCGGCCCTGACCGTGACCGCATCAGGCACGGCGTTCGAAACTTTGATGTCGGGATGTGAGATCAGCCCGGCATCGACAATCGACTCATCGACCAGCGCCTTGAGGTCGACGGGGACCGGTCGCGGTGGGGCGCCGCTCTGGCGCCCGTAGTCGAGCACGGACTGGGCAAAGCCGATGGCCTTATCGAGAGTATGGACCAGCCGGGGCGCCAGACGCTGCACCTTGGGATCGTCGAGATTGGCGACCTGGTCCGACAGGAGTTGCGCCGAAGTCAGCATGTTGCGCAAGTCGTGGTTGATCTTGGCGACGGCGAGTCCGAGATCGGCCAGATGCCGCCGCTGTTTCAGCATCGAGAAAAGGTCGGTTTCCATCGCTCCCAGCTCCTCCTCGACCACGCCGATCTCGTCCTTGCGATTGGACGGCGTGATGATGAGGGCGGCATTTTCCGGCGCTTGCCGAAAGGCGACGATATTGGCGGTAACGCGCCGGATGGGGTCGATCAGCGCACGCCGCAGCAGCAGGAACACCAAAGCGCCCGTGAGCGCCGAAATGGTCAGCGAAATGAGCGCGATATTGCGCGAATAGGCCAGCATGTCGCTCTTCAGCGGCGCCTCCGGCATCAGTACCTCGACCTCGCTGCCGTCGTTGTCTCCGGTGCTGCCGACGATACGCAGGGTACGGTCACCGCCGTTGACGAGCGTGTCGACCGCTCCCTCGACCAGGGACATCATGTTGTCCTTGCGCATGTCGGCAGTAACGGCGGCACGCGGCATCGCGGTATTGTCGAGTTCGATCAGCTGGCTCTTGCCACCCCGCCGGTAGGCGATTGCCGTGGCCCCTGCCGAGTTCAGCAGATTGTCGGTGACCATTTTGGGGATGTTCATGACGTTGGGGACGGCATCGATGACGCGCGCCGCAACGATGCCGATACGCAGCCGGTCGTTCAGCCAGTTGGAGCGAAAATTGCCGAGCGAGGGCAGATAGATCACCACCTCGACGGCGAGGATCACGAAGATAATCGTGCCGATGAGCTTGACCGAAAGGCCGGAAAACGGCCCCGGCATGGCGCGGCGTTCGTCTATCATATCAAATCTTTACACGCGCGCTCATAGCCACGGCAACCGGCGCCGCAAGGCCATCAGCTGCCGCTGAACCGGCCCGGCGGCCGTGTCGCGCGCCGCCTCGTCCGCGAGGTTTTGGGCAATTTCGGTGAGCGTGGGATAGGGTGCCACGAAATCGCGGAAATGGCTGACGGACATGCCCTGGCTGATGGCGAGGGCGAAAAGCGAGATCATCTCGGCAGCGCCGGTGCCGACAATGCCGGCGCCCAGGAGTTTACCGGAGGGGCCGGTGACCAGTTTTACTGTGCCGTAAGATTGGCGCTCGACACGGGCGCGGTCATTCTCGACGAACGAATAGCGCAACACGCGATAGCCGTCGCCGCGCCGGCGGCGTGCTTCGGGCTCGGTCAGGCCGATCTCGGCGAGTTCCGGATCGGTGAAGATCGCCGAGGGAACTTGCCGAGTGTCGTTGCGGACCGGCAGGCCGTAAAGCGCACTCCGCACGACGAGACGTGCCTGGTGGATAGCCGTCTGGGCGTATTGCTCGCCTCCTGCGACATCGCCGATGGCATAGACGCGACGGTTGGTTGTCCGCAGATTGCGCCGCAGCAGCAAATGCGGCGCGCCGTTCTTCTGGTACCACTGGACGCCGCCCTTGAGCAGTTCGAGGCCGTCGAGATTGGGAATGCGGCCCGTAGCGACGAGGATGTGCGAGGCGTCGAGCACCTCTTCCGCGCCGTCTCCCGATTTGATCGAAACACCGATGCCGAGGCTGCGCATCTGGACGCCGGTGACCGTTGTGTTGGGCCGGATCACAACGCCTTCATCGACAAGTCGGCGGAGGGCGATTTCGACCAACTCCGGATCGCGGTCCGCGAGCGGTGTCGCGATGTCGACGACAGTAACGTCCGAGCCGAGCCGGCAAAACGCCTGGGCCAGCTCGATGCCCACCGAGCCGCCGCCGATAATGACGAGGTGGGTGAGCTTACGCGGGTTGTCGAAGATGGTCGCGCTGGTGAAATAGGGGACACCGTCTAGCCCGGGAATCTGGGGAATGGCCGGCTTCGAGCCTGTCGCAAGGACGAAGTTATTGGCGCGGATCAGCCGATCGCCAGCGGCCACGGTCTTGCGGTCGACGAAACGCGCCCCGGTGGTGATCAGTTCTATCCCTTGCGCCGTCAGCCGCTCGACCGTGACGTCGGCCGCGACGCCTTCGACAACCGCATGCACGTGATCGAAAACACCGCGCGCATTGATTTTGGGCTCGTCATTGGCGATCCCGAAAGGCGCCGCCGTTCTCAGGTAACTGGCGCGTCGTGCGGCGGCGGCGAGCGCCCGCGCCGCGAGGGACGATGAATTAGGCGCGTCCTCACCGACCGCCCGCTTCTCGATGAGCACCACACTGGCACCGGCGGCACGTGCGCCAGCCGCGACCGCAAGGCCGCCCGCACCGGCGCCGATGACGCAGATATCGGGAGTTGAAAACTCCGCCATTAGCCGATCCATGCCCTGGCGCGCGACCGCGAAAACCGATTTGAAAAAATAGTGAAATACCGCGTCGGCAAGAAATCATAACGCATCTGCGCAACGCAATGGTAATTGTGCAGCAGATTCAGGGTTAAACGCAGATTTAGTGAGCGCTTGGCAAGGTTCGCAGGATGCCTGCCAGTTGCCCCTCGGGAAGCAACCCGGTTGCGTTGACTTCAACCCGGCAATTTCTTATAAGCCCGCGCGAGCGTACCCCGCTTGCGGTTTTGACGGCAAGGCGGGGTCTTTTTCTTAGCGCACCCGTAAGTTAGAGGAACCGCGCCTCGGCGTGGTCTAGATCATGAAGCGTACCTTCCAGCCGAGCGTGCTCGTGCGTGCCCGCCGCCACGGTTTCCGCGCCCGCATGGCCACCAAGGACGGCCGTATCATTCTGAACCGCCGCCGCGCCGCCGGCCGCAAGACACTCTCGGCCTAAGGTCCGGGGGCCGATGACGGCCATGCCGCAGCAGGGCGGAAAGCTCCGCCGGCTCACCAAAAGGTCCGAGTTTCTCAGGGCCGCCCGGGGCAATCGCGCCGGGCGTCCTAGTTTTGCGCTGCAGGCAATCGCGAGCGAGAGCGAATTGCCGGGCCTCGGATTTACCGTCACGAAGCAGAACGGCAATTCACCCGAGCGCAATCGGATCAAAAGGCGGTTACGCGCCGCGGCCGGGGCTTGTGCGGGCGCGTTTCATCCACAACATGATTACGTGCTCGTCGGACGACGCGACGCGCTTGCGATGCCGTTCGGTGATATGGTCAAGGACCTGACCAAGCTGATCGAGCGCGTCCACACCGACAAGACCACCACCCCTCGGGCCGATGGCCACCGGAACAAGCGATAAATGAACGATAGCCGCAATGTGATCCTCGCCATCGTGCTCAGCATTGCCGTGCTGTTCGGCTGGCAATATTTCGTTGCAGGACCGGCGGGCGAACGCGCCGCTCAGCAAGCACAGTTGCAGCAGCAACAGCAGCAGGCCGTGGTAGCGCAAAAGGCGGCGACAGCCGCTGCGGTGGCGGCTGGTGCACCGGCGCCCGAGGCTAACGGCGGCGCATCGTTCAAAACGCGGGCGGAAGCAATTGCGGCAACGCCGCGGCTCAAGATTGACACCCCTGCCCTCACCGGCTCGATCGATCTCTCGGGCGCGCGCCTCGACGATCTCGAGCTCAAGAACTACCACGTCGATATCTCGGACCAGAGCCCGATCGTGACGCTGCTGAACCCGGCCTCTGCGCCGGATTCCTACTTCATCGAGCAAGGCTGGGTCGAGGGCGCCGGCGGCACGCTCAAACTGCCAGATGGCAACAGCGTCTGGACCGTCGATGGCGGCACCGCGGCCCTCACTCCCGCAACGCCGGTAGCGCTGAGCTGGGACAACGGCGCAGGCCTCGTGTTCCACCGTCAGTTCTCGGTGGACGAAAATTACCTCTTCACGGTGACGCAGTCCGTCGACAACAAAACAACGGCGCCGGTCTCGATTTTCCCCTACTCGCAGGTAATACGCCACGGCACGCCGGTAGGCGACAACGTCAACGGCATGATCCTGCACGAGGGTGCCGTCGGCTTCCTGACAGACAAGAACGTGGTCAGCTACAAATATGCCGACCTGCAGAAGGATCAGCAACAAGACGCTCAGTCGACGGGCGGCTGGCTGGGCTTCACCGACAAGTATTGGTCGGCGACGGTCATTCCGGATCCGAAGGCGTCAATCTCGGCGCGCTTCTCCTGGAGCAAGCCGCTCGACAGCGATATCTATAAGGTCAGTTTCGTCGACAAGAACGCGGTGACGATCGCGCCGGGCCAGACGGGCAGCGACAAGAACTACGTTTATGCCGGCGCCAAGGTCGAGTCAGTCATCGGCGGGTATCAGGCACAGTACGGGTTCGACCATTTCGACTACATGATTGACTGGGGTTGGTTCTCGTTCCTGACCCATCCGATGTTCAAGCTCATCCAGCTTCTGCACGGGCTGCTCGGTAATTTCGGCCTCGCAATCCTGGCCGTCACGGTCATCGTCAAGCTGGTGTTCTTCCCGCTCGCCAGCCGCTCCTATGCCTCGATGGCGGCGATGAAGAACATGCAGCCGCGGATCAAGGAACTCCAGGAGCGCTTCAAGGACGATAAGCCGGCCCTCCAGCAGGCGACGATGGAGCTCTACAAGAAAGAGAAGATCAATCCGCTCGCCGGCTGCTGGCCGCTGCTGATCCAGATCCCGGTCTTCTACTCGCTCTATACGGTGCTCTACATCACCATCGAGATGCGGCATGCGCCGTTCTTCGGGTGGATCCAGGACCTCGCGGCGCCCGATCCGACCAATATCTTCACGCTGTTCGGCCTGATCCCGTGGCACCCGGAAGCGCTGCCGTTCGTCGGGCACTTCCTGATGATCGGCGTCTGGCCGCTCCTCATGGGCGTCACGATGTGGCTGCAGATGAAGCTCAATCCGCCGCCGCCGGACCCGACGCAGGCCGCGATCTTCCAGATCATGCCGATCATCTTCACCTTCACACTCGGCACGTTCCCGGCGGGGCTTGTGATCTACTGGGCTTGGAACAACACGCTGTCGATCACCCAGCAGTACATCATCATGAAGCGGCATGGGGCGAAGGTCGATTTGTTCGGCAACATTCTCGCCAGCTTCAGGCGAACGCCCAAGCCGGAAGGCAGCTGAGCCAAGTGGCGGAAGCCCCGGCTCAGACCGACGAGACGATCGAAGCCGGGCGATTGCTGTTCGCCCGGCCTTTCGTTTTTATCAAGGGCTGCGTGAGGATCGACGACCTGCCGCCGATGGATCGGCTGGAGATTGCCTTTGCCGGACGTTCGAACGTCGGCAAGTCGTCGCTGATCAACGCGCTGGTCGGCATGAAGGATCTTGCTCGTACCTCGAACACGCCCGGCCGCACGCAGGAACTGAACATCTTCGAGGCGGCGGAAGCGCCGCTTCGCATCGTCGACATGCCGGGCTATGGCTTTGCACAGGCCCCAAAACCCAAGGTCGAGGCGTGGACGCGGCTGATCCACCAGTACCTCACTGGGCGGGCAACATTGCGCCGGGTCTATGTACTGGTCGATTCACGCCATGGACCGCGTGGCAACGATGTCTCGGTGATGAACGAGCTCGACAAGGACGCGGTGAGCTATCAGGTCGTGCTGACCAAGATGGACAAACCGAGCCGCAGCGAACTCAATGCGGCAATCGCGGCGACGCACAGCGCGATCGCCAAGCGGCCCGCGGCCCATCCCGAGCTGATCGTCACCTCATCCGAGAAGGGCGACGGGATAGCCGAGTTACGCGCGGCAATCGCCAAACTGCTCGAGCACTAAAACCCCACCACCCGCCAGGCCTAATTCCGCCTGAAGAAGGCTGCAATCTGCTCGGCCAGAACGAGGCTGTCGGATTTCAGCGCAACGGACTGGACGGCTTTATCGACCACCTCATCCGGCGCCTTGCCGCGGCGCATCTCCGCCAAGGCGATCGTGTAAGGATCGTCGAATTCGGGATGCGGCTGGAAGCTCAACGCCGCTCCGCTCTTGTAGCTGAGCCCGGCGTTGGGCGTGAAGGCCGACGCGAGGATGACCTCCGCCTCACTTGGCGGCACGATGACCTGGTCCTGATGCGAGCAGGCTATTGCGAGCTCATCCGCCGTCCCGCTGACAAAGGCACCGGGCGCGGTCACGGCATAAGCATGGCGGCCGAGGCCCCAGCCCTTTTCGGATTTTCGGACATCGCCGCCAAGCGCGTCGGCCATGATCTGGTGACCGAAGCAGATGCCGACCATCGGCGTTTTGACGGCATAAGCACCGCGAATGAAGTCACGCAGCGGCGCCATCCACGGCAGGTGGTTGTCGTAGACACCGGCGGCGGAGCCCGGCAGCAGGATAGCCTCGAGTTTAGTCGGATCGGGAAACGGGGCGCCATCCGAGACCGCCACGACGTCGTAGTCGTAATGGGCGCCGGCCGCCGCGAACATCTTTTCGAACATCGGCGCATAGGCGCCGAACTGCGGACGGAGCGAGACCGGCACGTCGCCGGATTGGATGATGGTCAGCTTCATGATTGCCGAGAAATAAGGCGAGTTGCAGAAACTGCCAAGGCCGCATCGGCGCAGCCGAGATATGCCGACTGGGCCGGACAAAAGAAAACCCCCGCCGATGGCGGGGGAAGTGTCCTCTATGTCGGAGACTCAATAAACGCGCGACCTGCCGTTAGGTTGCAGACGGGGTGAACTTCAAGGCCACCCCATCCATGCAGTAACGGAGGCCGGTGGGCGGTGGGCCGTCATTGAAAACGTGGCCAAGATGTCCGCCACAGCGACGGCAATGAACTTCCGTTCTATCCATACCGTCGGAGCTATCGTCGCTTGTCAGCACGGCATTAGCCAGCGGCTGGTAAAAGCTCGGCCAGCCGGTGCCGCTGTCGAACTTTGTCTTTGAATCGAACAGCGCCAGGTCGCAACCGGCGCAATCGAAGATGCCGGCGCGATGCTCGTTGAGCAGCGGCGAGGAGCCCGGATATTCGGTGCCCTGCTGGCGAAGCACGTTGTAGGCCTCCGGCGACAAGCGCTTCCGCCATTCGTCGTCGGTGAAACTGACTTCATAGGTCTGAGCAGCCTTCGCCTGGGTGACGAGGCTCGGGCTCGAGCCGCCCCGCAGCGACCAGGCCAGGGCACCGATAGCGGCCACCGAGGCGCCACCGAAGACAATATCGCGACGATTCATGACAGAGTTCTCCCCACATTCGTTGCCCGCAATATGGGGCGCGGCGAGCGCAACTGCACGTCAAATGGGCGTGTCCCGCACGTGAATGCGTGGAACATGTCTGTGGGGTCGCGCCGCTACACTCTCGCCAGGCTGATCTCCGGCAGGTTGTAGTGCTCGCGGATGACGTTCCAGCCGTCTTCGGCGCTGTCGACGATGGTGAAGAGCTCGGGGTCTTCCGGGCTGATCGTGCCGGCCTCGGCCAACGCCTCGAAGTTGATGACGTTCTTCCAGAACTCGATGCCGAAGAGCAGCACCGGGATGCGTTCCATGCGGCCGGTCTGGATCAGCGTCAGCGTCTCGAAGAACTCATCGAGTGTGCCGAAGCCGCCGGGGAAAATAGCTACCGCACGGGCGCGGACAAGGAAGTGGATCTTGCGCGTCGCGAAATAGTGGAAATTGAAGCTGAGTTCGGGCGTGACGAAAAGGTTGGGGGCCTGCTCGTGCGGCAGCACGATGTTGAGGCCGATCGAGGGGGCGCCGACATCGGCGGCGCCCCGATTGCCGGCTTCCATCACCCCCGGCCCGCCGCCGGTCACCACGACATAGTCGTGGTAGTCGAGCGCCTTGGCGGTGAGCGAGGCATATTGGGCAAAGCGGCGCGCCTCCTCGTAGTAGCGAGATGCAGCCTCGAGGTTGCGCTTTTGCACCGGGTTGTGTGCCGCCCAGGCCGCCTTTCCGGGCTCCGGGATGCGGGCGCCCCCGAACAGCACGACGGTCGAATTGATGTTGCGCTCTTTGAGGCGCATCTCGGTCTTCATGTATTCGAGCTGCAGGCGAACCGGACGCAATTCCTCCGAGCTAAGAAACTCCTCGTCGGTGAACGCCAGCCGATAGGCGGCCGAGGCCGTCTGCGGCGTCTTGGGCATGCGCTTATAGGTATCGATGTCGGCTTCGAGAGAGCGCAGGGGCGTGTGACGGCGCTTGGCCATTTTGCGAAAAACTTCCAGAAATCGGGGAATGCAGTCTGCCAGAGGGAAATTAACACGCAATGGTCGGCGATTTCACGGCGTGTTGACGCAGCCGTTCACGATGCGGTTAATGTGCCCGCGCTCGCTTCCCCGCCAAAGGTTTCCTCTTCATGTCCACTTCCGATCTTGCCAAGACCATCGATGACGCGTTCGAAGGGCGCGACAAGATCAGCGTGCACACGCAAGGGCCGGTGCGCGAGGCGGTGAAAGAGGCGCTGGCGCTGCTCGATGCGGGCAAGGCGCGCGTCGCCGAAAAGCAGGCTGATGGGTCGTGGGCGGTCAATCAGTGGCTGAAGAAGGCCGTGCTGCTGTCGTTCCGGCTCAATGACATGGGCGCCATTCCCGGGGGGCCGGGCGGCTCGACCTGGTGGGACAAGGTGCCGTCAAAATTCGACGGCTGGAGCGAGAACCGGTTTCGCGAGGCGGGCTTCCGCGCCGTCCCCGGCTCGATCGTGCGGCATTCGGCCTTTATCGCCAAAAACGTCGTACTTATGCCGAGCTTCGTCAATCTCGGCGCCTATGTCGATGAAAGCACGATGGTCGACACGTGGGTGACGGTCGGCTCCTGCGCGCAGATCGGCAAGAACGTGCATCTTTCGGGCGGCGTCGGGATCGGCGGCGTGCTTGAGCCGCTGCAGGCCGGCCCCGTCATCATCGAGGACAATTGTTTCATCGGCGCGCGCTCGGAAGTCGTCGAGGGCGTCGTCGTCGGCACGGGCTCGGTGATCTCGATGGGCGTTTTCATAACCTCGACCACGAAGATCGTCGACCGGGCGACCGGCGCAATCTTCATCGGCAAGGTGCCACCCTATTCTGTGGTGGTCTCGGGAAGCCTGCCCGGCAAGCCGCTACCGAACGGCCAGCCGGGCCCAAGCCTTTACTGCGCCGTGATCGTCAAGCGCGTCGATGAACAGACGCGCTCTAAGACGAGCATCAACGAGCTGCTGCGCGACTAGGACGGGCGCTCACCACGGGATCGTGGTGTTTTCCGAGCGGGTGAAGGTGCCGGTGGGATCGTTCGGCCCGAACAGCGCGACGCGCACCACCTCGCGCGAGCCCTCCTCTAGAGACTGCGTGCCCTCAAAGCCGTTGAGGTTCGTGCTGGTGAAGCCCGGAGAGACGAGGTTGACCTTGATCCCGGTGGATTCGAGCTCGACCATCATCGCCAGCGTGATCGCGTTGAGGGCCGTCTTGGACGCGGGATAAACCGGACCGAACGACTTGTGGAAAGGGCCCGCCGGATCGGCGTTCAGCGCCAGCGAGCCAACACCGCTCGACACGTTGACGATCCGGGCATCCAACGATTGGCGCAGCAGCGGGAGCATGGCCTGGTAAACCGCGAGGACGCCGAAGACGTTGGTTTCCCAAACGGCGCGTACCTCATCGAGCGGCACGTTGCTGGCGAGGCTGGTCTTGCGGTACTCCTCGAGCGACAGGTCACCCTTGTTGGTATTCGAGATCGCAGCGTTTTGGACCAGCAGGTCGAGGCGGCCGAATTCGCTGCGGATACGCTCCTCGGCAGCGGCGATCGAAGCGGGATCAGTCACGTCGAGCTGGATAGCGATGGCGCCCGCTCCAATCTGAGCAGCTGCCGCCTCGCCGCGTTCGAAATTGCGCGAGCCGACCAGCACGGTGACGCCGTGGGCGACGAGTTCTTTTGCAACTTGAAAGCCGACTCCTTGATTGGCCCCGGTGACCAGAGCGATGCGTTTATCGGGCATGACAAATCTCCTTGCTTGAATTGTTGCGGGTGCGCCTGAGCTGCACTAAATTAGCCCAAGCGGAGCAACGTTCCGGATTAAATACGGAACAATGTTCCGTTTTACAAGAGGCATTTGGTGAGTGACGAATTGAGCCTCGAGGGCGGTGATCTGGGAAGGCAGGCGCGCGCGGAACGGCCGGTGCGCGCCGATGCGCAGCGCAGCCTCGACGCACTGCTGCAGGCGGCCAAACTGGTGTTTGCCACCTCGGGGGTCGACGCGCCGGTGCGGGAGATCGCCGAGAAAGCGGGCGTCGGTGTCGGCACCCTCTATCGCCACTTTCCAAAGCGTTCGGACCTGGTCATCGCCGTGTTCAAGCGCGAGGTCGATGCCTGTGCCGCCGCAGCGGCGACGCTGGCTGCCGCCTACCCGCCCGGGGAAGCGCTGGCGAAATGGCTCGAGCGATTTACCGACTTCATTGCCACCAAACGCGGCTTGGCGCCGGCGCTGCATTCGGGAGATCCTGCCTACGCGTCGCTGGCGGCCTATTTTGGCCAAAACCGGGCGGCCCTGCGGGGCCTCCTCGACGCTGCGGCAGCGAGCGGAGAAATCCGCGGGGACGTCGATGCCGGGGACCTGTTGAACGCTGTCGCGCATCTGAGCCAGGGTGGTCCCGAACAGGCCCGCCCAATGGTCGCGCTACTTGTCGACGGCCTGCGCTTTGGCGCGAGACCATCGTCCGCTTAAATACTGATTGAGCAAGCTCTAGTTACTGAATTTGAGAGGAACTGCTCGTCAAAATCGATTTTTTCTTTACCGACGCATGATCTACTGCCGCTGCTTGCGGGGGCGAATAGTCATGTTCGGCTATCTCGATTTTCTGTTTCTGTCTTATTCAGGCCGGATCGGCCGGGCGACGTTCTGGCTGTCGCTGCTGGTACTCACCCTCATCGAATGGGGCGTGATCTGGCTCTTGATAATGGCCACGCACGACGTATGGGCGACCATTACTGAGAATGGGCCACTCCCTCAGGATTTCGTCATGCGCGTCATCGTGCCGATGATGATCGTCATCACGCTGTTTCTTTATCCGGGCTACGCCATCTACACCAAACGCTGGCACGACCGCGACAAGTCGGGATGGTGGTCGCTGATCGGCTTCGTGCCGATTATCGGTGGCCTATGGCTCACCATCGAGCTTGGCTTTCTCGGCGGGACGCCCGGCAGCAACCGCTTCGGCTCGCGCTAGGCGCCGTTCTCTCGACCGAGGCTTAGCTGCGCCCCTTGCTTGCTTGCCTGCCTTTCAGACTCGCGCAATATGACCCGCGCGAGGGGTCGCATTGATTCTCCTAAGGGAAGCAAATGAATCTTAGCTCGCTGTATTTATCGTTTTCCGGCCGTATCAATCGCCAGCCCTGGTGGCTGGGCCTGCTGGCGCTGGCTGTCGTTCATGTCGTCATCCTCCTCGGCATATTCGCTGTCATTGGGCCGGGTGCGGTACCCATCGATCCCAACGACCAGGCTGCCGCCATGGTTACCCTGTCGAAAATCATGATCCCGGCCGTGGTCCTCTGGTTGATCGTGCTCTACCCAACGCTAGCGATCTACACCAAGCGCTGGCACGATCGCGGTAAGTCGGGCTGGTGGACACTGATTACTCTCGTTCCGATCATCGGCGGCATCTGGGCACTGGTCGAGCTCGGCTTCCTGAGGGGGACGGCGGGATCGAACAGATACGGGCCTGATCCGCTCGATGCCTGAGGGGGGCGGGCGGCCTGAGTCGATCCGCTGCGTGGGGGAGTGCGATGACGCCCCTCCCCGAGCATCACAATCCAAACAAACAACGGTAGAAATCGGTTTTTGCACCGGTTTTCGCGATCGTGTCGGCGTTTTCGGCTGTCGTCGCTGGCCCTGATTCCGCGACTCTACTAGCCTCAAATAGTTTTGGACGCGTGGGGGCGTCTTGTTGATCAGGAGGGGAATATGGATTGGATGTCGATTTATACGAGCCGCGAGGGGCGGATCAGCCGCAAGACTTGGTGGCTGGCTAGCCTTGCTATGGTCGTCGTCGTTATCATTCTGGAATTCATTGTCGCGGCAATTCTCGGCGTCAGCATGATGCCGAACATGGCGGCGCTGAGTGACCCGAACAGTGCAGACGCTGCAACGGTCGCGGCACAGCTGAGCGACAGCATGAGAAAGTCCGCGTGGATCAGCCTCGTGTTCTTCGTGATCCTCTTTGTCCCCATCATGGCCTTGGGGATGAAGCGTCGGCATGACCGCAACAGCAACGGGCGAGACCTGATCATCTATCTCGCACTGACCGTAATTTTGCTGCTGATCCAGGCTTTGGGGATCGGCGCGGGCACAACAATGGTCGGCACCGTTGCGATTCCGAGCCCCGGCCCGATCTTCACCGGGCTGAGCTTCATCGTCGGCATCTATGCCATCTACCTCCTCGTGGTGATGGGCTTCCTCAAGGGAACCGCCGGGCCCAACGATTACGGTCCCGATCCGTTGGGCGGCACCGCGGCCGTCGCAGCCTGAAAACCGAACACACCGGAGTGCGGCGCGAAGGCGCCTCACTCCTCAGCCGGCTTGTCACGCCCGCCCCGATCCGCGTAAGCACGGACCAAACCGTTCCTTCCAGGTGCCGGCTGTGACTGATCCAATCCTATTGCTGAAGCAACTGATCCGTTGTCCCTCGGTCACGCCGATCGAGGCGGGCGTCTTCGACGTGCTCGAGGCGGCGCTCGTGCCGCTGGGCTTTACGATCACTCGCCACCGGTTCGAGGGCGACGGCTCCTATCCGGTCGACAATCTTTTCGCGACGCGCGGGGCGAGCGGCACGAACGGGCCGCATCTGCTGTTCGCCGGCCATACGGACGTCGTGCCGCCGGGCGATATTGCCGCCTGGACGCACCCGCCTTTTGCCGCCGAGGAAGTCGACGGGCGGATCTATGGACGCGGCGCGGCGGACATGAAAAGCGGCATCGCCGCCTTCATCGCGGCGACGGAGGGGGCGATCAGCGCCGGCCTCGCCGACCGGGGCCGGATTTCGCTCGCCATCACCAACGACGAGGAAGCCGACTCGGTCAACGGCACCAAGAAGCTGATGGACTGGGCGGCTGAAAAGGGCCATCGCTTCGATTTTGCGATTGTCGGCGAGCCAAGCTCGACGGCGCGCGTCGGCGACAGCATGAAGATCGGCCGTCGCGGCTCGCTCAACGCCGAGGTCACCGTCACCGGCACGCAAGGGCATGTCGCTTATCCGGACCGGGCCAACAACCCCCTGCCCGTGGCGGCCGCGCTGGTGCTGGCGCTCAACAACGAGCCGCTCGATCGCGGCACCGCGCATTTTCCGCCCTCGAACCTCGAAATGACCTCGATCGACGTCGGCAACGAGGCGAACAACGTCATTCCGGCAAAAGTGCGCATCCGCTTCAACATCCGCTTCAACGACACGTGGACGCCCGAAACGCTGGTTGTCTGGCTCAAAGCACGGCTTGCGACCATCGACGCCAATGGCACGACGATCGAACTCGCGACGCCAAAGCCGCCATCGCGCTCGTTCATCTCGCCCACCGGCGGGCTGGTCGACGTATTCAGCGACGTGATCCTGGCGCAAACGGGCAAGCGGCCGGAACTGTCGACCGGCGGCGGCACCTCGGACGCGCGCTTCATCGCCCCGTTCTGCCCCGTCGCCGAGGTGGGCCTTGTCGGGCCCACCCTGCACAAGACCGACGAGCATGTCGCCGTGGCGGATGTGCGTGAACTCGCCGAACTCTACCGGGCATTCATGGCGAGATTCTTCGCGGGCTAAGGCTCGGCCCAGCTTTTGTTTTGCTAGGCGCGCTTGTCGCCCGGCGCCTGAGCCTTTACATGCTCACGACCGCCGCCGAACGCGGCTGCAACGGAAATTCCCTTTGCCCAACAGGCCCACCACCATCATCGAAGAACTGGTCGCGGCGGCGCGGGGCGTCGTGGCGATCATCATGGGCGACCGCCGGGCGGCGTCCTATTTCGACTTCAGCCGGCGCGGGCTTGCCGGCAGTTTTATCGCCTTTCTCGTCGCGACGGTGTTCAGCGCCTACCTGCCGCAGGTGACTGGCGGCGGTGACGATTCGCAGATCCAGACCGGCAAACTGCTGATTATGGCCGTGTTCCTGTTTGGCGCGCAGGTCGGCTTTTCGGCGCTGGTGCTGCGCCAACTCAACCGGCTCGATGGCTTCGTGCCCTATCTCGTTGCCGACAACTGGGCGACCTTCTTCCTCACCGCGATATCGACGCTGCTCAACGCTTTCGGATTTGCCGGCGATTTCGCGCTGATCGTGCTCGGCATCTTGGTGTTGGTCGTCGAGATCAACATCTCGCGGCTGATCGTCACCTTGAGCCCTTGGCAGATCGCCATGTTCCTCGTGGCACAGGTGGTCGGCGTGGCGATCGGGCTTATCGTCATCGGGCTGGTCTTCCCGCTGCCGCCTGACATCCAGTCGGCAATCCTCAACGGTCAGTAGTCGACCTTGGTGAGGTAAAGCCCCGCCGCCGGGGCCAGCATGCCGCAACGGGCGCGATCCGCGGCTTCGAGGATATTGCGCATTTCTGTGGGCGCCCACCGGCCCTCGCCGACGAGTTTCAGGGAACCGACCATCGAGCGGACCTGGTGATGGAGGAAGCTGCGGGCGCTGGCGGTGACGACGACGTGATCGGCCTCACGCCGCACGTCCAGCCGATCGAGCGTTTTGACCGGCGATTTGGCCTGGCACTGGCTATCGCGAAAGGTGGTGAAATCGTGCTTGCCGATGAGGTATTGCGCGCCCTCGTGCATGGCTGCGGGATCGAGGCGGACCGGCACGTGCCAGACGTGATTTTCCTCGAGTGCCGGACGCGCCCGCCGGTTGAGGATGCGATACTCATAGTGACGGGCGTGCGCGGAAAAGCGCGCGGAAAAACTCTCGGGCACCGCTTCGGACTCGAGCACCGCTACCGGATGAGGTTTCAGATGGAAATTCAGCGCCTCGCGGATGCGGTTGGCGTCCCATTCTCGGGACAGGTCGAAATGCACCACCTGCCCCAGCGCGTGAACGCCGGCATCAGTGCGCCCGGCCGCTTGGGTGATCACGGTTTCGCCGGAAAAGCGGGCGATCGCCTCCTCCATCGCCTGCTGCACCGACATCAGATCGGCCTGCCGCTGCCAGCCGGCGAACGGCGTGCCGTCATATTCGAGGGTCAGGCGGTAGCGGGGCATGGGCGGTCCAGCGACAAGGATCGGGCGTTATAGACGACGCCTTGGAGATGTCCACCGCCGCGGAGGCACGACACGGTGTCCTCCAAACGCATGTTGACCGGCAAATTGCCGGCCGTATAGCTTCCGCCGCAATGGTACGCACTTCCCCCGAGTCTGAGAAGTTTGAATGGCTTAGCCTGCCGGTGGTGGCGGCGGTCGTGCTGCTGCTCGCGCTCGTCAAATTATACGTTTCGGCCCACACCGGCCTCGTGTTCGATGAGGGCTATTACACGTTCTGGTCGGAGCGGTTGCAGGTTGGCTATCTCGACCATCCGCCGGCCGTTGCCTGGATGATTGCCGCCGGCCGGACGCTGCTGGGCAATAACGAACTCGGCGTTCGGCTCCTTGCCGTCGGCTGCGGCGTCGGCGTTTCAGCCGCAATCTGGCGCACCGGCACGCTCCTCCTCGACCGGAAGATCGCTGCGCTGGCGGTGTTGCTTTACAACCTGACGCCATCGGCGGGGCTGGGGTTCATCACCACGCCCGACCCGCCATCGGTGCTCTGCTGGGCGGCAGCGATCTGGGCGATCGCAGAGTTCATCGCCTCGCGCCGTGCTTTCTGGTGGCTGGTAGCTGGGCTGTTCGCCGGCCTGGGGCTCTGGAGCAAGTATACCGACGCCTTCCTCGCGCCGGGCGTGCTGCTGTTCATCCTCGTAGACCGCGAACGCCGAGGCTGGCTGAAACTTTGGCAGGTCTGGGTCGCCGTAGTGCTGGCTCTTGTCGTGTTTTCGCCGGTGATCTGGTGGAACGCTCAATATGGCTGGGCATCGTTCCTGTTCCAGGGTCAGCGCACCGTGGTGCCAGGCCAGGGCACGAACTTTTTGGAGAATTTCGGCGATCTGCTCGGGGGACAGGCGGCCTATATGGCGCCGATCCTCTTCCTGTTCGCGGTCGCCGGTGTGGTTGTGTTCTTCGTGCGCTGGCGGGATGCGGGCTGGCAGCGACTGGCCCTGCCGGTGTGGACCAGCGTCCCGGCGCTTGCCTACTTCGTCTACCACACGCTGCATGCGCGAGTTGAAGCGAACTGGCTGATCCCGCTCTGGCCATCGCTGACCTTGGTCGGCGCGGCGGCCGCGACGGCATTGTGGCAAAGGCGGCCGCGGCTTACCGCTTGGTTGATCGGCGCGCAGTTCGCCATCGGTCTTGCGCTGACGCTGGCGATCTATGTTCAGGCGCTGTGGCAGCCATTCAACATCGGCGATCTCGACCGCACCAACGAAACGCGCGGCTGGCCGAAACTGGTCGGCGATCTCGACAAGCTGGCAACCGCCAATGGCGCACACTGGATCGCCACCAGCGCGAATTTCGGCACCACCGGGGAGCTGGCAAGCTATTCACTGTTCGCCGGCAGCACGCTACCGGTGCGGCAGGTCGACGAGGCGATGCGCTGGCTGTTCCTGCCGCCGCCGATGCCGGATGCACTCGGCTGGCCGGCGCTGTTCGTGCGGGTCGAACCCAATCCCGGCGCGGTACAGCCGCCGAGCGACCTCTTCGGCAGCGCCAAGCTTGTCGGCACCGTCACCCGCGATGGCGGCCGATGGCCGCTCGAAAGCTATTCGGTGTTTCTGGTCGATCAGCCGACGGCGAAGTTTGCCGACGGCCTGAAGCCCTAAACTCAGGTAACGCGGCTCACCTGAGCGCCGCGCAAGAAGGCGGCGCCGTCGGTTGGGCCTTTGCCCTCGCGCTGAACGAGGCTGAGGCGGACGGCGCTGTTGCCGCAGGCGATGGTCAACTGGCCGTCGAGCACCGTGCCCGGCGCACCGCTGCCCAAGGCGAGGGTCGAACGCAGTGCTTTGACGCGGACGGGCTTGCCCTGCGCTTCGATCTCGAACCAGGCGCCCGGAAAAGGCGCAAGGCCGCGGATGTGGTTGTGGACCTCCGCAGCGGCCAACGAAAAATCGATGCGGGTTTCGGTCTTTTCGATTTTCTTGGCGTAGGTCACGCCGTCTTCGGCCTGCGGCGTAAAGGTCAGGCTGCCGCGATCGAGCGCCGCCAGCGCCCGCCCCATCAGGTCGGCGCCCACCCGCATCATGCGGTCATGAACCTCGCCCGAGGTTTCGTCCTGGCCGATCTCCATGGCATCGACCAGCCCGACGGGACCTGTGTCGAGCCCCTCGTCCATCTGCATCACCATGACGCCGGTGCGCCTGTCGCCGGCCATGACCGCGCGCTGGATCGGCGCGGCACCGCGCCAGCGCGGCAGGAGCGAGCCATGGAGATTGAGGCAACCGAGGCGCGGCGCATCGAGGATGGGCTTTGGCAATATCAGGCCGTAGGCGACCACGATGCCGAGATCTGCGCCGTGGCTCGCAAAGATCATCTGCTCCGCTTCGCCTCGCAGCGATTTTGGCGTGAAGACCGGAATGCCGAGGGCGTCCGCGGTTTCATGGACCGGCGACTTCCGTTCGGCCTGTCCCCGGCCTGCGGGTTTTGGCGCGCGGGTATAGACAGCCACGATCTCGTGGCCGGCTCCTACGATCTCGTGGAGGGTCGGCACGGAAAATTCCGGCGTACCCATGAAGATGATTTTCAAGCTTGCCTCCTACTTCCTTCTCCCCTTGCGGGAGAAGGTGGATCGGCCGATAGGCCGAGACGGATGAGGGGTGAGTCCCAAGCACAGAGTCTGCGGCCCACCCCTCATCCGCCCTTCGGGCACCTTCTCCCGCAAGGGGAGAAGGAAGTAGGAGGCGGTACTCACCCGTACCGGCAAATCAGCTCGCGCGCTTCGACAGCTTTTCGGCTTTTTCGAACTTTTTTAGCACGCGGTCGCGCTTCAGGCGCGAGAGGTAGTCGATGTAGAGCACGCCATCGAGGTGGTCGAGCTCGTGCTGCACGCAGATGGCGAGGCGGTCCGTGGCGTCGCGGGTGACGGTCTTGCCGTCGAGATCGGTGTAGCGCACGGTCACCTCGGCCGGACGTTCGACGTCATAGTAGAGGTCGGGGATCGAGAGGCATCCTTCCTCGGTCGTCACCGTATCCTCCGAGAATTTCAGAATCTCGGGGTTGATCATGACAATGGGGTCCGGCGTCTCGCCATCCTTGGCGAGGTCCATGACCACGACGCGCTTCAGCTCGCCCACCTGTGGCGCGGCAAGGCCGATGCCAGGGGCGGCGTACATGGTGTCGAGCATGTCCTTTGCAAGCTTCTTGATCTCATCGTCGACCTTGTCGACGTGATCGGCAACTGTGCGCAGGCGCTGGTCCGGAAGGACGAGAATGGGGCGGATAGCCATCGGGAAATACCTGAAATCGAGTTCAGCGACCGATATGGGGAGTTTTGGCGTTCCGGTCAACGCTGTGCTAGAGAACAAATCGGAAACCGAATCGCGCTATGAGTAGGCATGGACACGCTGCTTTTCACCATCGGTGACTTTGGAATCACGTCGGGGCTTGCTGCTATCGTCGGTGTCGGCGCCGCGGGCGTGCTGCTCGTCGCAGTGCTGATCGTCTATTTCCGGCGCGATCGGGCGCGTATTGAGGAGATGGCGGAGGTCACTACCGCGACGCTGCGCTCAAGCTTCCGCGAGCATATCGAGGAGCGCGAGCGGCAGATTGCCGATCTCAGGCAACAGCTTGCGGCACAGCTCGATGCCAATGGCGACATGCAGGAAACCAATGCCTCGCTGCGCGCCCATAGCGCGGCGATAGAAGCGCAGATGAACGAGCAGGCCCGGCAGGAGTCCCAAAACCTCGAACGCTTCATGGCGGCGCGCCAGCAGATGAGCGACGAGTTCAAGGCGCTGGCCGGCGATGTGCTCAAATCGCATGGCGAGACCTTTTCGAAACAGAACCGCGAGCAGGTCGACCTGCTGCTGAAACCGCTCAGCGACAAGATCGTCGAGTTCCAGACCGGACTGGTCAAGGATCGCGCCGAAATGGGCCAGCGCATCCAAAACCTCATGGCGACCAGCATGTCGATGAGCCAGGAAGCGCACGCGCTGACCAATGCGCTCAAGGGCAATTCCCAGGTGCAGGGCGCCTGGGGCGAAATGGTGCTCTCGACCATCCTCGAGCGCTCGGGGCTGCGCGAGGGCCAGGAGTTCGTGACACAGCGGAGCCACTACAGCGAAGATGGCTCGCGTGTACGGACCGATGTCGAGGTGCGGCTGCCCAATGGCGATGTGCTGATCATCGATTCGAAAGTGTCGCTCAACGCGTTCGACGCGCTGGTGAATGCCGACGACGAGTTGGAGCGGGCGCGGCAACTCAAGGCCCACACGACGTCTCTGAGGACGCACATCAAGACGCTGGCCGGCAAGGAATATCATCGTCACGCCAAGAGCGGCATCGACTTCGTCTTCCTGTTCGTGCCGATCGAATCGGCGTTCTCGGCGGCGGTCACGGCTGAGCCGGACATTTTGGACTATGCGCTTGCCCAAGGCGTGGTGCTGACGACGCCCACGACGCTGATGAGCGCGCTCAGGACCGTACGCAATGTCTGGGACGTCGAGAAGCGGCAGCAGAATGCCGAGGAGATCGCCGAGCGCGCCGGGGCGCTTTACGACAAGGTCACCGGGTTCCTCGACAGCATGGACCGGCTGGGGCAAAGCCTCGACCGGACGCGCGGCGTTTTCACCGATGCGCGCAATCAGCTCGCCGGCGGCAAAGGCAGCGTCGTGCGACAGGTCGAGATGCTGCGCGAACTCGGCGCCAAGACCAACAAGCAGATTCCGTTGAGCTGGACGGAAGGGTCGTCCGACGTGGTGCCGATCACCACCAATATCCGGGCGTCGTAAGTCTGCGGCCGAGCCGGCCGCTAGCCGACCAGCCGGATATTGCTTGCCTTGAGACCCTTGCGTAGCACCGTGTCAGTGCCGTTGGTGAAGCCGCTGAAGGACTCGATACGGTCCGGCTCGCTGAGCCAATAACCCTGCGCTTCCCCGCAAATTTCGCCCTTGAGGAATTCCAGCTCTTCCTGCCGCTCGACGCCTTCGGCGAGCACCGGCAAGTTGAGGCCACGGCCGAGGCCGAGCACGGCGCGGACGATCGCCGCCGACTGCTCGTTGCTGTCGACCGATTTGATAAAGGACTGGTCCACCTTGATCTTGTCGAACGGGAACGCGCGGAGATTCGACAGCGACGAATAGCCGGTGCCGAAATCATCCATGGCGATCCGCACCCCAAGCGCTTTGATCTGGCGGAGCGAGACGAGCGCCCGCGTCATGTCGCGGATGAGCGCGGTTTCGGTGATTTCGAGCTCGAGCCGCCCCGGCGACAGACCGGTCTGCACCAGCACTTCGACCAGCATCTGGTGGAGGTGGGCGTTGTGGATCTGCACAGCCGAGACGTTGACGGCAAGCGACAGCGGATTGGTCCAGCTTGCTGCCTCCGCGCACGCGGTGCGCAGTACCCATTCGCCGACCTGCAGGATGAGGCCGCTTTCCTCGGCGATCGGGATGAACACCGATGGTGGAATGGCGCCGCGCTCGGGATGATCCCAACGTACCAGCGCCTCAAAGCCGATGACCTCGCCGCTCGTGATATTGACCTGCGGCTGGTAGACGACGCGCAACTGATTGCGTGAAATGGCGTGCCGCAATTCATGCTCCAGCAGGCGGCGATCGCGCACTTCGGCGCCCATCGCGGCCTCGAAATAGCGGTAGACGCCGCGGCCATCCTGCTTGGCGCGGTAGAGTGCGGTATCGGCGTAGTTGGTCAGCAGTTCGGCATCCTGCGCATCGCCGGGGAAGAGGGCGATGCCGATCGACGCCGAGATCAGCGCGCCATCGGTCGATCTTTCGTTTTCGCGCTGGAAGGCGTCGAGGATTTTCTCGGCGATCCGGCCGGCGCGGGCGGGCGAACCGATATCGGGGACGATCACCGCGAACTCGTCACCACCGAGCCGGGCGGCGAACTGGCCACCATCGAGGGTTTTCACCAGCACCTGCCCGACCCGCTGCAGCAGCAGGTCGCCGGCGGCATGGCCGAAGAGATCGTTCACTTCCTTGAAGCGATCGAGATCGAGGCCGAACACCGCAAAGGATTGGGCGTGCCGGCGCGCATGGCTGATTTCCGACTCGAGCTGCCGATTGAAATTGGCGCGGTTGGGCAACCCGGTGAGGGCGTCGTTATGGGCGAGGAAGCGGATGTGCTGTTCGGCTTGCTTGCGCGCGCTGAGGTCACGGATGGCAATGGCGTAAGTCGGCCGGCCGCCGAAATCGAGCGGCCGCAAAATGACCTCGACCGGAAGGGTCTCGCCGGCAAGCGTCGTGAGATCGGTTTCGGCCGACTCGTTCGGCCGGTCGAACAGCGCGGCACAGGCGGCCGGGCTGAGGAAATCGACAATCGGGCGATCGACGAGATTGGCGCCGGTCGCCCCAACCAGCTTGAGGAAACTCGAATTGACGCTGACGATGAGGCGGCCGTCGCAGACGATAAGGCCCTCGACGGCGGCGTCTGCGAGGCCACGCATGCGATCGACTTCAAGCTCGGTGCGGCGGCGGTCGCGAATATCGAGATAGAGCGAACCCAGCGCCATGCAGAGGATCAGCAGACTGGCGATGGCGACACTGATGAACAGCGTCTGCCAGGTGGCGTCGTTGGCAGGAACGATGCCGTAGCAGTTCTGCATATTCACGGCGCCCATGCCGGTGAAATGCATGGCGACGATGCCCAGTACGAGCATGCCGGCGCCGGCGAGCCGCCATTTTATGGCGTTGCCAAACGTACCCAGCATGAGCGCGGCGGCGCCGAAGATCATGCCGAGGACCGCTGAGGCGGCGATGAGCGCAGGGTCCCAGATCATCTGGCCGCCGACGACCACCGCAGCCATGCCGACATAATGCATGGTGGCAATGCCAAGGCCAACGATCGCACCGCCGAGGGCAAAATCAGAGCGGCGGTTGCCGATCGCCGCGTACCAGAGCCCGCCTCCGGTAACGACGATGGCGATGACGAGCGACAGGAGCGTAATCGGCAGGTCGTAGCCGATGGTTATGCCAGGCCGGTAGGCGAGCATGGCGACGAAATGGGTGGACCAGATGCCGAAGCCGACAGAGATCGCCGCGACGAGCAGCCACACCTTCTGCATCGTGCCGGTCGTGCCGCGGGCGTGGTTGAGCAGGGTGACGCTGGCAAAGGCGGCGAGCGCGCAAATCAGTGCGGCAAGGGCGACCAGACGCAGATCGTGCTGGAAAAACAATGTTTTCAGAACGACTTGCATGATTTCGACTTGCTCCCAGCGGCACCGACTACTGAAAATACGTAGTTACTTTGCGCATATGCGCTGCCGGCGCGCCTCCGAGCCAGTGGAAGCTCCACGGAGAGTAAAAACATCGTTGCAAAGCAAGAGGTTGAGGCTGAGGTGAAAGCGAACGTTCGCTTGTAGCCCTCAGATTTCAGTGCGGGCCTTGAGCGCCTGGCTCAGCGTGCCTTCGTCGAGATAGTCGAGCTCCCCGCCAACGGGCACGCCGTGCGCGAGGCGAGTGACCCTGATGCTCGTGCCGGTCAGGCGATCGGTGATGTAGTGGGCGGTTGTCTGGCCTTCGACGGTAGCGTTCACGGCTAGGACGATCTCGCGATAGTCGGGGGCGCGGGCGATCAGGGCGTCGATCGACAGGTCGTCGGGGCCAATGCCGTCGAGCGGCGACAGCACGCCGCCGAGCACATGATAGCGCACGGCGCCAACGCCGGCCCGCTCCAGCGCCCAAAGGTCGGCGACATCTTCGACCACGATCAGCAGGCCCGACTCGGCGCGGCGCGGATCGGCGCAGATGCCGCAGGGCGAGCGCGTATCGATATTGCCGCAAACCTCGCAGACTTTTACCGCGTCCACGGCGCGATCGAGCGCCGCCGACAGCGGCACCATCAGCGCTTCTTTCTTCTTGATGAGATGCAGCACCGCCCGGCGCGCGGAGCGAGGCCCAAGCCCCGGCAGCCGCGCCAGAAGCTGGATCAGTTGCTCAATTTCGGGTCCGCCGTTAGCCATGGTCCGTCTCGACGTTCAAAATTCGATGACCGGCAATGACGAAACCAACTAGTGCCACGCTTCCGGGAAGGAAGAAGAATAGGCCCGTTAGATCGTCACCTTGGAAAGCCAGCCTCTGAAGCTCAGTCTCTGCAGGCAATCGACGGAGCACGGCCACATAACTGGCCAAGCCCGGCAATGCTATTCCGCGATTCTCTGCGTTCTCGAGTCGGGCGATCCATGTATGAAGGATTTGGCCGACCCTGGCGGCCTTCTTGTCAGCGACGGCATCCAGGGCAACAACGCTTTCGCGCCCTAGAAAAGCAGATGCGAAGATGTATCCGTCAACCTCGCGAAGGTTGTTGAGCTTCGTCAGCACATCCTGCTTCGTCAGCGGCGCGCTCACCTAAAAGGGCAGCTTCATGCCGGGCGGCAGGGGCAGGCCGGCGGTGACCTCCTGCATTTGGCGGGCCGCTTCGGTTTCGACTTTGCCCTTGGCATCGGCGTGCGCGGCGATGATGAGGTCTTCGAGGATACCCTCTTCACCCGGCTTCATCAGCGAGGGATCAATCTTGAGGCTCTTGAGGTCGTTCTTACCGGAGAGCGAAATCGTCACGAGGCCGCCGCCGGAGCGGCCCTCGATGACGAGATCGCCGAGCCGGTCCTGCAGGTCGGCCATCTTGCTCTGCAGTTCCTGGGCCTTCTTCATCATGCCCATGATATCGACCATCATTCATCCTCTTCGCTGTCGGGGCCGAAATCGGCGTCGGCTTCCACTATATTGTCCAATTGCGCTTCGAGCTCGTCGTCGCTCGCCGCAGGCGGCGCCGGTGGAGCTTCGCTACGGAGCTTCACTTTGACCTGCGCGCCGGGAAAGGTTTCGAGGATGGCCCGCACCAGAGGGTCTTCATGGGCCTCGGCCTTGGCCACGTCCTCGCGCTGCTTCTGCTGTTCGCGCAAGGTCGGGCCGGCAGGTGGGCTGTTGGAAACAGTGACCATCCAGTTTCGGCCGGTCCAGGCCTTGAGACGCGCCGACAGGGTCTGGATGATTGCCGGATCGGCGCCCGGCGCCAGCGCCACCTCGATACGCCCTTCGGCAAAACTGATCGGCCGCAGCGAGGCTTCGAGCGCATGCTTGACCAGCAGGTCGCGGTTTTCGCCAGCGAGCGCCACGAGTTCGGCATAGCTCCACGGACCGGCCGAGGCTTTTGGCGCTGGCGGAGCTTCGACAACGGGTCGCGGGGCCGGCGATGATTGTATGGCCTGCGGCATCGCGCTCGGCTGGCGCATCGCGGATGGCCCGCCGCCATTGCCGCGCGGCGCGGATGGCGTCGCCATCGGCGCCGAGCTCGGCGGCTGGTTCGACAGCCGTTCGATCAGTTCATCGGGGCTCGGCAGATCGGCGGCATAGGCCAGGCGGATCAACACCATTTCGGCGGCCTGCACGGCATTGCCGGCCTTGGCCACTTCGTCATATCCCCGGTACAAAATCTGCCAGGCGCGGGAGAGCACGCGCATACCGAGGCGGCCGGCAAGATCTGCCCCGCGGCGGCGCTCATCCGGCGTCAGCGAGATATCGTCCGCCGCAGCCGGTACGACTTTAATGCGGGTGACGAGGTGGGTCAGGTCGGCAAGGTCGGCGATGAGAGTGACGGGATCGGCGCCGGCATCGTAGAGATTGCGCAGCAACGCCAACGCCGTCGCGACATCACCGGCCATCAGCGCCTCGAAGAGGTCGATGGTTTTGGCGCGGTCGGCGAGGCCGAGCATGGTTTTCACCGAGTCCGCAGTGACTGAACCGGCGCCATAGGAGATCGCCTGATCGGTGAGCGACAGACAATCGCGCACCGAGCCTTCGCCGGCTCGGACGATCATCGCCAGCGCCTCGGGCTCGTTCGCAATGCCTTCCTTGGCGAGAATACCGGCCAGGTATGGCGTCATCACCTCGGGCGTGACGCGCCTGAGGTCGAAACGCATGCAGCGGGAGAGGATCGTCACCGGCACCTTGCGGATTTCGGTGGTGGCGAAGATGAATTTTACGTACGGCGGCGGCTCTTCGAGCGTCTTCAGCAGGCCGTTGAAGGCCGCTGTCGAGAGCATGTGCACCTCGTCGATCACATAGACCTTTGAGGGCGCCGAGACCGGCCCGTACTTCACCGAATCGATGATCTCGCGGACATCGTTGATGCCGGTGTTCGATGCGGCGTCCATTTCGACCACGTCGACATGCCGGCCCTCGATGATGGCGCGGTCGTGGATGCCCTCTTTGCTGAGGTCGAGCGTCGGGTGCCGGCCGGTCTCATCCTCGTAGTTGAGGGCCCGGGCGAGAATGCGGGCAGTGGTGGTTTTGCCGACGCCACGGATGCCGGTGAGCATGAAGGCATGCGGAATCCGGCCCGACTTGAACGCATTGCGTAGCGTCTGCACCATCGCGTCCTGCCCGATGAGTTCGTCAAAACTCGACGGCCGGTATTTTCGCGCCAGCACCAGATAGGGTGCGGCGGGCATCGCGGGTGGGGTTTCGCTGTCGAACATCGATCCAAAAACTCGTGGAGACCGACTATAGCAGCCGGCCCTCGCGATAAAAGCATCCGAGGAGGAATTCCCCGCCGCGCAGCAGTTTGAAGCGTCGATTTGGTGAAGCAGGAGGCTGGCAACGACCCGTGAAGGTCTCGTTGGGGCTGCTTCCTTCCGGACCTGACCCGGTTGGCGAGGAACACGTCCGCACCAACCTCCCGACCGCTATATCGGGGATTTCCCGCGCGAAGACAAGAGCGGCGGCCGGGGGTGAACGGCGAAGTCAGGTCTCGTTAACCCGATCGGGCGCATGCTTTGGGCCAATCGGATGGATGAAGTCTGGCTTCATCAAGAGGCCCGACTCGGAATGCCGAGGAGATAGGCCATGACTAAAGTCAGCTTTCCCACCGTTCTTGCCGCTCAGGCCCTCGCCAGGCGCCAGAAGGCGGCGCTGCAGGTCGAATTGCGGTTGCCTCTATACGACCAGCGCTTCGAGGAACCGCCGCGGTCGATGGAGACCGGGGAAGACGAGCCCGATGTGCTCATCCTCGAGGCCGATGGCAGCTTTACGGAAGTGCGCGACTAGCCTTCCTTCGCCGCCGCCGGATAGACGCCCAGTATACGCAAATGGTCAGTGAAGAACGCCAGTTCTTCGAGCGCCAGCTTGACGTTGTGGTCCTCGGGGTGGCCTTCGATATCGGCATAAAACTGCGTCGCGGTGAACGAGCCGCCGATCATGTAGCTCTCGAGCTTGGTCATGTTGACGCCGTTGGTGGCAAAACCGCCCATCGCCTTGTAGAGCGCGGCCGGGACATTGCGGACGCGGAAGACAAACGTAGTCTTGACCTTCGTGCCGTTGCGCGGCGCTTCTTCGCGTCGTTTCGACATAACCAGGAAGCGCGTCGTGTTGTGGCTCTCGTCCTCGATATTTTCGGCAATGACATCGAGACCGTAGAGTTCACCGGCAAAGCGGGAGGCAATCGCGCCGACGGATTTGTCGCCCTTTTCAGCGACTTCCTTGGCGGAGCCCGCGGTATCGACGGCATTTCTCGTCTTGAACTTATGCGCCTGAATGAATTTTCGGCATTGGCCGAGCGCGACCGACAGTGATTGCACCGTCTTGATGTCGCCGAGCTTGGTGCCCTTGATGCCAAGCAGGTTCATCTCGACGCGGAGATAATATTCGCCGACGATGAAGAGGCCGCTGGCGGGCAGCAGGTGGTGGATATCGGTGATGCGGCCGTAGAGCGAGTTTTCGACCGGCACCACGCCGTAATCGGCGTCGCCATTCTCGACGGCGGCGATCGTATCCTCGAAAGTGAGGCAGGGCAGCGCTTCATCGTTGGGGAAAACGGCATGGGCGGCGGCGTGGCTGAAGGCGCCCGGCTCGCCCTGAAAAGCAATGCGCTTAGTCATCTACAAACCCGTTCTGTTCCGGCGCGTGTTTCGCACTTCTTTCGCTTTCGGCCGCCCGGCATTGCGAGACGCACACGCGGCCGATGTGGCTATTGAGCCCGGTTCGGGCGCAAGTCAACCAAGCCCCGAATCGGCAGTTAAAAGGGTCTATCGGAGGAATTGTCGCGGGGGGCGGAAAGGCGGTTGCGAAAAGGGGCCGCTTGATACTATCTTCCGCCCGCGCCGAGCCATAATGTGAAGCGCTTTTATCTCGGCAAACCGGCCTGTTCAGGGTCATCACAGTCCGCGCTTGCCCCGCTTAAAAACGCCAACGAGAGACGGTTATGGATTCGTTCGAACTCAACAAGATCATCGGCGCCATTCTGGGTACCCTATTGTTCGTGATGGGCGTGGGTTTCCTCGCCGAGGAGATTTACGCTCCGGTCACCAGCAATGGGCCGACCTACAACCTGCCCGAACCGGCGGCTGATGCATCCGGGGCCCCGGCCAAAGCGGCGCCAGTGGTGCCGCTGGCAGACCTGCTGGCCAAGGCCGATCCGCAGCAGGGCGCCGATTCGGTCAAGAAGTGCCAGTCGTGTCACGATTTCACCGAAGGCGGCCCGAACAAGACGGGTCCGGACCTCTACAACATCGTCGGCAGCAAGATCGCCGACGTTCCGGGTTACACTTTCAGCGACGCCGTGGAGAAGCTGGCGACGGAGCAGCATACCTGGACCTATGAGAACCTCGACAAGTGGCTGACCTCGCCGGCCGCCGACGCGCCAGGCACCAAGATGACGTTCGTCGGCATCGACGACCCGGTCGAGCGGGCCAACGTTTTGGCTTATCTCAGGACGCTGTCGAAGAGCCCCGTGCCGTTCCCGGCGCCCGCCGCGGCGGCTCCGGCCGCAGCACCGGCGGCGGGTGCTGCTCCGGCAGCGGCTGCGCCTGCGGCAGCAACACCGGCACCGGCAGCAACTGCGCCCGCGGCGACAACGCCCGCGCCTGCGGCAACGGCGGCTCCGGCTGCGGCGGCGCCCGCGACGACAGCGGCATCAGCCGCTGCTGCTCCCGCCGCCACGGCCCCGACTACGACGACCGCAAAATAGCGGGCGAACATCTCTAGCTATCGAGAGCCGTGCCCAACGAGGCGCGGCTCTTTTATTTGGAGGACGCGATGGCAACGCTGCTGCTGCATCTAAGTGATTTCGATGAGGCGCGTTGGGCTAAGGGGTTTGCCGAGGCCCTGCCCGGCCATCGCGTGGTGCGGCGTGGCGACGACTTCGATCTGAGCGCGGTCGACTACATCTTCATCTGGAAGCCCAAGCCGGACGCGTTCGACGGACTTGTGAACCTCAAGGCAGTGCTGTCGCTTGGCGCCGGCGTCGATGCGCTTCTGCGCCATCCCGGCCTGCCCAAGGATGTGCCGGTCGTCCGCTTCATGGATGCCGACCTGACGCAGCGGATGAGCGACTATGTGGTGTCTCAGGTGACGATGCATCAGCGGCTGTTCACCCGCTTCAAGCGCGACCAGCTGGCCCGCCGCTGGGTGCAGCTTTACCCGCCGGCGGCGTGGGAAACCACGGTCGGCATCATGGGCATGGGCATGCTGGGCCAGGATGCGGTCAAACATCTCAAGGTTTTTGGCTACAAGCTCAGAAGCTGGAGCCGGTCGCCAAAATCGATCGAAGGGGTAGAGGGATTCGTCGGCGCGAACGAGTTCGACGCGTTCCTCGCCGGTTCCGATATTCTCGTCAACCTGCTGCCGTTGACGCCGGAAACGCGCGGCATCCTCAACTACGAGACTTTCAAGAAACTGCGTCGCGGTGGGCTCGATGGCGGGCCGGTGCTGATCAACGCGGCGCGCGGCGGCCACCAGAAGGATGCCGACATTGTTCGCGCACTGACCGACGGCACCCTTGGCGCCGCCAGCCTCGACGTGTTCGAGGTCGAGCGGCTGCCAGAGGACAGCCCACTCTGGGCGCTCGACAACTGCTACTTCACGCCCCACATCGCCGCGGCATCGAGTGAGAAGACCGGCGTCGCCTATTTCTCCAAGGCCATCCGCGACTACGAGGCGGGGCTGCCGTTGCCGAACGTCATCGATATCGAGCGGGGATACTGAAGGCGGCCGTCTAGTCGAACGTCCGTTCCCAGATTTCACCCATCATGGTGACGCCGAAATTGTCCTCGGGCATCGTCTCGACAATCCGGAAGCTAGCCGCGGCATAGATACGCCGCGCCGATTCCTGGATGGTGTGAGTCCAGAGCCGCATTCGGCTATAGCCGTGATCGCGCGCGAAACTCACCGCCTGGTTCACCAGCGCAGCGCCAACTCCCTGCCCGCGCGCGGCCGGCTCGACGTAGAGCATGCGCAACTGTGCCGAACCTTCGATGTTTTCGGTCGGCATGACGAAGATCGATCCGACGATCGCGCCGTCCTGCTCGGCGACCCAGAGATCTTTCGGCGGGTTCCGGGGCGCAGCCTGATAGGCGCTGTAGATGCCGGCGATCAGCGTCTCGAATTCGAGGTTCCAGCCGAACTGGCGGTTGTAGAGAATGCCCTGGCGGTGAACCATCCAGCCGATGTCGCCGACGCGATGCGGTCGGAGGATCAGCGGGCCGCGACGCCGCTCGTCGCCGAGGATGGTGCGGATCGTGGCCATGGCGGCGACCAGCGCCTGACGATCGGCGGCGGTGACATTTTCGAGCACTCCTCCGATGGCGTCGTCGTTGAGTTCCTCGAGCCGGGCGACAGCAGCGTCGCCATCGCGGCTCAGCACAACCTGATTGCTCCGCCGGTCTGTCAGGCTCGGGCTCATGACGACCAGTTCCTGCGCTACGAACTTCTGCAGGATGCGGCTGAGATAAGCAGGATCGAGGTTCAGCGACTGGGCGAGGTCGGCGCCGCTGGTAGGGTTGTCACGCTTGGCCAACTCATAGAGCACCCGCCCCTCAGTTAGGCTGAAGAGGCTTTTGGCGATATGCTCGTCCAAGAGGCCAATCTGATGGGTATAGAAGCGGTTGAAGGCGCGAACGTCGGCAATGACATTGTTACTCATGATGAGTGACAATGTCCATTAATTAGTTGACGATGTCAACTATATCGCTGTTTCAGGACGCCGTAGACGGCGCGGATGCCCTGATCGGTGCCGCCAAACGGCCGGCCCGGACGTGGCTCGGGCGCCCAGGCAAAAATATCGAGATGCACCCAAGCCTTGGCGCTTTTGACGAAGCGCTTGAGGAACATGGCGGCGGTGATCGAACCGGCAAACGGGGTCGAGCCGGCATTGTTCATATCGGCAATGCGCGAATCCATCATTCGGTCGTAGGGCGCCCAAAGCGGCATCTGCCAGAGTGGATCGTCGGAGGCGAGACCGGCGGCCATGAGGTCGCGGGCGAGCGTATCGTCGGTCGAATAGAGCGGCGGCAGGTCGGGGCCGAGGGCGGCGCGGGCGGCGCCGGTCAGCGTCGCCATATCGAGGACGAGGTCGGGGCTCTCCTCGTCGGCCAGCGTCAAGGCGTCGCCGAGGATCAGCCGCCCCTCGGCGTCGGTATTGCCGATCTCGACCGTCTGGCCGGAACGCGACGGCAGGATATCGCCTGGCCGAAAGGCGCTCGCCGAAATCGAATTCTCGACGATCGGGATCAGCACACGGAGGCGCACTTTCAGCTTGGCATCGATGATGGCGTGGGCAAGGCCCAGCACGTTTGCGGCACCGCCCATATCCTTCTTCATCAACAGCATGCCGGACGCCGGTTTGATATCGAGACCACCGGTATCGAAGGTCACGCCTTTGCCGACGAGGGTGATTTTCGGATCGGACTTTTTGCCCCAGCTCAGGTCCATCAGGCGAGGTGCCTCGGGCCCTGCCCTGCCAACGGCATGGATCATCGGGAAATTCTGCTTGAGCAGATCGTCGCCGACGACCGCTTTGATCGTCATCTCGTGGCGGGTGGCAAAGCTGCGGATTTCCGCCTCGAACGTGTCCGGGCCAAGATCATTGGGCGGCGTATTGACGAGATCGCGTGCAAGGAAAGCAGCGTCGGCCAGGCGCGCGACCTCGCCGCCATCGGCGCCATCCGGCAGCGCGAGCGTCGGAGCCGGCTTTGCCTTGCGATAGCGGTCGAAGCGATAGGCGCCAAGGCGGAAGCCGAGCGCCGCAAGCGTCGGATCGCCGAAATCACCAGCAAGCCGATATGCCCCAGAGTCGAGCGCAGCGCCGGCAAGGCCCGTGACGAGCTTTGGCCGATCGTCGCTGCGGCCGAGGCCGAAGAGATAGCCGCCGAGCGCACCAGCCGCTCCCGGCAGCGGCAAGAGGCGGCCGCGCTGGCCGGCGAAGCCGTTGGACTCGGCCCAGTTGAGCTGGGCTTTCGTAACGAGCTTCGAAAGCGGCGCGCCCTCAGCGGCGCAGATGAGGGGCAGCGGGGGCTGGACGGGCATTTTGTCTCACAGGTGAGGATTAATCGAGTGGCGATAATGGTTTAGCGCGGGTGCTCGACGAGAGCAACCAGCGGCGTCAAGCACATCTTAACCGGCCGTTAGGGTTAATGAATTATCAAAACCAGCTACTGGACGGCGCCGTCCGAAGGCACAGAAGGTTGATGGTCGTGCTGCGTAATCCGTTTCGTCTTTCTACCGCTTTGCGGGCGGCTGGGGCCGCAGGGCTCGCGGCAATGCTTCTCTCGGGCTGCGCCCTCAATCCGGCCAATACGGCATCCGTTCGATCGCCGGATTTCTCCGGGCAGAACGCCGGGCAGCAGCAGGCCACGCTGAGCCAGCTCGCCGCCCGCTACAAGAGCAATCCCCAGGATAAGACGACGGTCATCTACTACGCTGCGGCGCTCCGCGCGGCGGGCCAACCCGGGCAAGCGGTCGCCGCGATCGAAACGGCGATGACGGGCAATCCGAACGATGTCGACCTCAAGGTCAACTATGCCAAGGCACTATCGGCGGTGGGGCGCTACGATCAGGCACTCACCGTGATCACCGACGCGATCCGGCCGGATGCGCCGGACTGGAACGCGCTGCTTGTCAAAGGCGCCATCCTCGACCAGATGGGCAACAACGCCGAGGCGAGAGCGGCTTACCAGCAGGCGCTGCTGATTGCCCCGAACGAGCCCTCGCTCGAGGCCAATCTCGGCCTCTCCTACGCGATGACCAACGACCTGACCAATGCCGAAGCGCATCTGAGGAAAGCCGCGAGCCTCCCGGGTGCGACCAGCAAGATCCGGCAGAACCTGGCGCTGGTGATCGGGCTCGAAGGACGGTTCGACGAGGCGCGCGCGCTGTTCGCGGCGGAGCTGCCGCCCGATCAGGTCGACGCCAATATGGCATACATCAAGTCGCTGCTTACCCAGCAGAACCGCTGGGCCGCGATCAAGAGCGGTCAGTAGCCGAGAGACCGAGGGCAACAAAAAAAGGGCCGAAAGGCCCTTTTTCCATGCGCCGCGCCGTACCCGTCACATATGCACGTTGGTCGCGAAAACCTTGATCAGCGCCGGCGAGATGATGACGATGAACAACACCGGCAGGAAGAACAGGATCAGCGGCACCGTCAGCTTGGGCGGCAGCGAAGCGGCCTTCTTTTCGGCTTCCATCATGCGCTGCTCGCGGCCTTCCTCGGCCATGACGCGCAACGCCTGACCCACGGAAGTGCCGTAACGGTCGGCCTGAATCAGCGCGGTCATCACCGATTTTACGCCATCGAGATTCGTGCGCTTGCCCAAGTTCTCATAAGCCCGGGAACGCTCCTCGAGGAACGACAGTTCGGCAGTCGTCAGCGCCAGCTCTTCGGCAAGCGCCGAGCTCTGCTGACCGATCTCCTTGCCGACGCGCTTGAAGGCATGCTCGACCGACATGCCCGCCTCGACGCAGAGCAGCATCAGGTCCAGGCAATCGGGCCAGGCCCGGCGCACCGATTGCTGGCGCTTCTGCGTGGCATTCCTGAGCAGCAGCACCGGTAGGTAGGAGCCGATGATGCCAACGCCGACGCCATAGGCGATGTTGAGGTAAAGCGGCCGTCCTCCGGGAGCGAGGAAGATCAGATAGCCGAGGGCAATCAATGCCAGGATCATCGGCGTAACAAAGCGCATGAACAGGAAGCTCGTGAGGTGACCCGGACCGCGATAGCCGGCCCGTGCGAGCTTTTCGATGGTGTTCTCGTCAGCGAATGCCTTTTGCAGCGAGAACCGCTCGACGATGCGCTTCATATAATCGCTGGACAGATCCTCGCGACGGACGGAGCTCTTACCGTCCTGTCCTCCCCTCAGCCGCGCCATCTCCTCGGCGCGAAGCTTTTCGCGCTCGAGCGCCACCCGCTTGATGCGCTCCTTCATGTCCGAACGGACGAGGAACTGGGCGCCGAGCGTGAAGACCACGGCCGCCACCGACACGGCGGCAAGGACCGCAATCAGGAAGTCGCGGCTGCTGACAAGCTTGACGAAGTGGTCCATGCCGCCTCTCAGAAATCGAACGAAACCATGCGGCGCATGATAAAGATGCCCAAGGAAAGCATGATGAAGGCGATGCCGAGCCACACGTTGCCGATCGGCGTCTGGATCAGCGGCAGCAAGTAAGCGGGGCTCGTCAACGACACGAGAATTGCCACAATGAAGGGCAGCGAGCCGATGATACCCGCGGACGCTTTGGCCTCGGACGACATTGCCTTGATCTTGAGCTTCATGGCCTTGCGATTGCGCAGCACCCGCGCCAGATTGCCGAGCGCTTCGGAGAGGTTGCCGCCGGCCTGCTGCTGCACCGTGATGACGACGATGAAGAAGTTCACCTCCGGCACCGGCACGCGCTCAAACAGGATCGTCACCGCTTCTGCCATCGACTTGCCGACGGATTGCTGATCGAGCACGCGGGTGAATTCGGACTTGAGCGGCTCTTTTGCCTCCTTGGCGACGAGACGGATCGAATCGTTGAGCGGCAGGCCTGATTTGACGCCGCGGACGATCGCTTCCACCGCATTGGGCAGTTCGTCGAGGAACTTGTTCTGAAACTGTTTGCGGCGGCGCGCGAGATACCAGCGAGGCATTACGTACCCGACCGCCGCGCCAAAGATGATGGCGTAGTAGAACGGCACCTGCACCAGGAAGATCACGATGGCGACCACTGCGCCGATGATGACCTGATTGCGGATAAAGGAACTTGCCCTGATCTTCATACCAGCCTGAAAGATCAGCGACTGGAGCGGCACCCGCTTTTTCTGCTCGATGGCGTCGGTCTGGGTCTTGAGCGCCGCCTGCACGTTGCGCCGCCGATTTTCGCGGTCGCGGGCGGCATTGCTTTCGATGCGATTGGCGCGCACGTCGCCCTGCAGCGCCTTGATGCGCTTGTCGGCGCGGCTTGACCCCGTCAGTGCCGGTATGAACGCGAACGCGACGGCGCCGATGGCGACAGCGGCGAGCAGGGCGTAGATCAGCGGGGACATGGGAGCCTCACGATTCGAGCAGTTCTCGCTGCTCGACGTTGGATTTCTCTAGCGCCTCGACGAGATTGCGTTCTTCGTTGAAGTAACGGGCGCGCTCGGCAAAATTCGGCTTGGTGATGCCGGTCGAGCGATGGCGGCCGATCAGCATGGAGTTCGCGTCTTCGCCGATGATGTCGTAGAGGAAGATGTCCTGCGTGACGATGACCTCGCCTTCCATCCCCAGCACCTCCGAGATGTGAGTGATGCGGCGCGAGCCGTCGCGAAGGCGCGCGGCCTGCACAATGACGTCGATCGAGGACGAAATCATCTCGCGAATAGTACGGCTCGGCAGCGAATAGCCGCCCATGGTGATCATCGATTCGATACGCGCCAGGGCCTCGCGGGGGCTGTTGGCATGGAGGGTGCCCATCGAACCGTCGTGGCCGGTGTTCATCGCCTGCAGCAGGTCGAACGCCTCCGGTCCGCGCACTTCGCCGACGATGATCCGCTCGGGGCGCATACGCAGACAGTTCTTGACCAGATCACGCATGGTGATCTCGCCCTCGCCCTCGAGGTTGGGCGGACGTGTTTCGAGGCGCACCACATGGGGCTGCTGCAGCTGCAACTCCGCGGAGTCTTCGCAGGTGATAACGCGCTCATCCTTCTCGATGAAGGCGGTGAGGCAGTTGAGCAGCGTTGTCTTGCCCGAGCCGGTACCGCCTGAGATCAGGATGTTGGCGCGAACGCGGCCGAGAATGCGTAGCACCTCGGCACCTTCCGGCGAGATCGAGTTGTACTTGACGAGCTGTTGAAGGGTCAGCTTGTCCTTCTTGAACTTACGAATGGTGAGCGCGGCGCCATCGATCGACAGAGGCGGGGCGATGACGTTGACGCGCGAGCCGTCGGGCAGACGCGCGTCGCAGATTGGCGAGGATTCATCGACGCGGCGGCCGACCTGCGACACGATGCGCTGGCAGACGTTCATCAGATGGTTGTCGTCGCGGAAGCGGACGTTGGTCTTACGAACCTTGCCGCCGACCTCAATGTAACAGTTCTGCGAGCCGTTCACCATGATGTCGGCGATGTCGTCACGGGCCAGCAGCGGCTCGAGAGGGCCGTAGCCGAGAACGTCGTTGCAGATGTCCTCGAGCAGATCTTCCTGCTCGGAAATCGACATGACGATCGACTTGAGCGCAATGATCTCGGCGACGATGTCGCGGATTTCCTCGCGCGCGGCGACCTGGTCCATGGTCGCGAGCTGGCTTAGATCAATGGAATCGATCAGCGCGTTGAAGATCGCCGACTTGGTCTGGTGATATTCCTTGTCGCGAGCGATCGCCTCAGGCGAACGGACGTCAACTATCTCGTCGGATCGTGCGCGAGCTGTCCCGGCTTCGACCGCGGTCTGCCGTGGCGCCGGCTCAGCGCGCGGCGCTACCGGGGCTGGCCGCGGCGCCTCCGCGACACCCGGCGTATTGCCTCCGAAACTCGTACGTTTGCCAAACATCCGGCTATGCCCGCTTGCGCTTGAACAGATCAGGCAGTTTCAGACTTCCCGATTTGCCGGCCGTCTCGACGGGCGTGCGGCCGGTAATGTGCAGGGCGACCGAGCGATAGACTTCGTTGATCTTGTTGTTGGCGGCGATCTCGGCGATCATTTGCCCGTTATTGGCAGCGGTGCCGAAGATGGCGGCATCGAAGGGGATCTGGCCAAGCAGCTTGCATTCGACCGAGGACGCGAACTCGTTGGCGCTGATTTCGGGCCGCCGGGGCACGCCGATCTTGTTGATAACGAGTAGCGGTTCGGTTTCGGCCGGGCGCAGTGCCTTGAGCGTATCGGCGAGATTTTTGGCGTTGCGCAGGTTGGCGAGATCTGGCTCGGCGACGATGACGATTTCATCGACCGTTGAGAGCGTGTAGCGAACCCAGGCGTCCCACGTATGAGGGATATCGAGAATGACGACCGGCGTCGTCTTCTGGCTGATCTCGATCACCTGCTCGAAGGTACGCTCCTCATGATCGTAGGTGCGGTCGAGCACGACGGGAGCGGTGAGCAGGTTGACATGGTTGGCCGCCTTGGACATCAGGCGGTCGAGCATCACATGGTCCATCTTCTGGCTGGCGCCGATCGCGTCGGCGAGACCATGAGGTGGATCCTGATTGAAGTTGAGACCGGCAGTACCAAAGGCAAGATCCATATCGAGGATCAGCACGTCCTGCCTCAAGTTCTGGGAGATCGCCCAGGCGACATTGTGCGCCACCGTCGAACCGCCGGCGCCACCTTTGGCGGCGACAAATGCGATGGTGCGCCCGATCGGCGCGGCGCCCTCAGCCGCGAAGAGGTCAGTGATGGCGGTGACGATTTCATGCGCCGTTGCCGGCAGGACAACGTATTCGGAAACCCCGGAGCGGATGAGCTCGCGATAGAGCACGACGTCGTTGGTGTGGCCGAGAACGATCAGCCTCGTGGTCGCATCGCAGACCTCGGCGAGGCGCTCGAGTGCCGCCGGGACTTCCGCCGACGGCAGGCTGGTCTCGACCATGATGAGGTTTGGGGTGGGATTGGACTTGTAGGTTTCGATGGCGCCGTCGAGACCGCCGTTGTGGGTGGTGAGGGCAACCTTGGACATGCGGCGATCGTGCGTCGCCGCCTCGATGAGCTCGGCGGTCTGCGAGTGCTCGCAAAAAGCCTGAATGGTGATGCGCGGAATGAGGCGGGCGCCGGTCGCGACATCTGCCGCGGGCTCTTCCGTCCCCTTCGATTCCTTGCTTAGAAAACTCATCACGCCCGCTCCTTGCAACCCGCCGCCCGATTACGCAATTGTCGGCCCGTTACGGTAAATTCATCGCTAACCAGCAGTTTCGGCTTTGAGGCTAAGCCCGGCGATCGCCGCGCTCAGCCCCACCAGCAAGACTTCTATTCGAGGGCAAAGCCTATCGAGCCGTGATACTGAGCCGGCGGCGGATCGGGATTGCCGACCCCGTACAGCTTTTGCATGTGGCCGAGGAAGTTGGCTTCGGCATCACCCGCAGCGACCACCCCATCGGTCGGCAGCGTTGGTGGCGCGCCGGGGGTGGCGAGGTAGGGCGTCACCAAGATCACCAGCTCAGTCTGCTGGCGAATGAAGTCGCGCGAACGGAACAACGCACCAAGGATCGGGATGTTGCTCAGACCCGGCAGCGCATTGATCTGCTGACGCTCTTCTTCCTGGAACAGACCGCCGATAGACAGGGTCGAGCCTGCAGGCAGTTCGACCGAAGTCTTGGCTTCGCGGTTCTTGGTCGCCGGAATGGTGAGGCCGCCGACCGTAACGGCGCCGTCAGTTGTCGGCTCGGAGACCGAGCTGTCGACCACGACACCGATAATGCCGTTCGACTTCACGGTCGGCGTGAACTTCAGATCGACGCCGAACGTCTTGAACGTGTAGCTCACCTGGCCAAGCGTATCGATCGAGGCTGGCACCGGGAACTCACCGCCTGCGTTGAACTCAGCGGCCTGCCCCGAGAGCGCTGTCAGTGTCGGCTCGGACAGGGTGCGGCTGAGGCCGCGCTGTTCGAGTGCACGCATGGTGGCCTGCAAGGAGAGGCCGGCCACGTCGACTCCGGCCGTGATCGAATTGGCGGTGACCACGTTGGAGGCGCCGCCCAGCGACTCGTTGTTGACGATGCCGGTGGTTAAAGCTCCCGCATCGAGGCTGCCGGTAAGATTTAGTCCGAGCTGCTTCACCGCCTGGCGAGACACTTCGGCGACGGTGACCTTGAGGGTGACCTGCTGCGGCCCCGAGACCGTGAGTATATTGGCGACATTGTCGGCGCCGCCGGCAAACTGGCTGGCGATGGTGACTGCCTTGCTCACGTCGTCCTGCGACAACGCGGTGCCCGTAAGGACCAGATGATCGCCAAAACCCTGCACGACGATATTCGACCCGGGCAGCAGCTTGGCGAGGACCTTCGTCAAGGTCGAGTCATCGCGCACCACCGAGACTTCGAGCGCCGAGATCTGAGCGCCGCGGTCGTCAAGAAAGACGATATTGGTGTCGCCGATTCCGATCCCCTGGAGGATCGCGCGACGCTTCGAGCGCATGGTCGCCCCCGCTATCGTCGGCTGCGAGACGATGACCTCGCGCGCATCGGCCGGCAGGTCTATGATCATCGACTTGTTGAGCCCGATGGAAACGCTCTGCGACGCACCCGAGGAGCGGCTTACGGTGAGATGAGTAGGGCTATCCGCGACGGACGGCGCAATCGCTGCCGTAGCCATCATCAGCGTTGCCAGGAGACCGACTCCCAGGACCCGACCCCGACGGAAATGCCCCTGCAGCTTGTGGCGAGGCGGTGAAACGATCGTCATTGCTTTGGCCTCGCTGGAACTAGTCGACCGCTGGCGGCGTCATCGGCGTCGAGCCGCCGGGTACGAAGACCGGCGCCGTCGACGCTGGTGCGGTCGTGGTCGTCGTTACGGTGGGAGCGGCATCGGGGGTTGTTGTCGTTGTCGTAACCGTGGGCGTCGTGGTCACAATGGGCGTCGGCACCACTGTTGGCGGCGTGTAGGCGGCAGTATTAACCTCTGCCTGCCCCTGCTGCTGACTACTGCCCGGCGTAACGCTGAGTGCCTTGCCGAACCGGATCACCTTGACCGACTGGTTATTGTCGGTGGATGCGGTGACCGTGCTGGTCGACCCGGTTTGCGCGAAATCGGCGACCGATCGAAGGACCAGTGAAATCTTCCCCAACGAGGTGGCGTTGATGAGGGTATCGGCCTGCGCGGGACTCAGTTCGAGAGTCGCGATCGCCGAGTTGGTGAAGATCTGCGATTTTGGATCGGTAGGATCTGGTGGCGCGCCGGTCGTGCCGGTCTGACCAAGCCGCGTGCCGATGGCCAGCACTTTGACGTTGTTCAACAGAACGCGCGAATTGGCCGGTCCCTGACTGGTGTCAGTCAGGATCACGTCGACGCGGTCATTGGGAATAATAAAGCCGCCCGAACCCGAAGCGGCGGCGATGTCGACCGAAACACCGCGCATGCCAGGCTGCAGGACAGCCGAGAGAAAGCCCTGATCGGCGTGGGCGAGCTTGGCATCGAGGATCGGCTCGCCCTGAAAAATCTCGAAGCGCGCCACGGTGCCGACGATCTTGGTGTTGGCATCGGGGGATTTGGCGCTCGTGATGTATTCGGCTCGGACGGCGTTGTCGGGCCAGGCCTGCCATTCGACGTCGCCCGGCGTCAGCCGCTGGCCGACACCGATAGGCGCCTTGGCCACTAGCACCTGCGCCGATGGCGCGGGAGGGGCGGGCGCGGCCGCCTGCTCGACGACGGGCGGCGGCGCCGACCCGCGAGTCGCCAGAAACGCCGCGAGGCCGCCGGCGATGATGGCTACCAACAACAGCAGGATACGCGCCGGTCTCATCGCGAAAAGCTCCACTTGGCGTCGGATATTGAAAGCACCCGATTCCGCCTTCGCCGACTATGCGAACAAAGGGTCAAGGTTTGGTTAATCGAAGCTTTGCGCGCATGCTTAATGAAGCGTTTCGCGCGGCTTATCTTGACCGTAAGCGGACTTCGCACGCCGAATGAGGCCGGCCGCGCCATGGAGGCGACGCTGCAACCTAGGGAATTATTGGTCAGTCGTGAGAAGGATCAGCCGGCCAGCCGCTGGAACACGGCGCTGTCCGAGTAGGTGATCAGTCCAGCAATAGCGAGGGCGATACCGTAGGGAATGCCGGTCTTGCTGTCATGCAGCCGATCGATCCAGCGCACCCGGCCGAGGAAAAGCGGCAGCGGCAAGCGGCGGGCGGCAAGAATTATCAGGGTCATGGCGCCGCCAATCAGCGAGGCGTCGATAAGATAGGGAAGCGTCACGCCGAAACCGAGCCAGAACGTAGTGGCCGCGGCCAGCTTGGCATCGCCGCCGCCGATCCAGCCCAGCGCAAAAAACGCGAACCCGAAGATCAGCACGATCGTCGCACAGGCGATGTGGAGCCCAAATTCCTGCGGCGACATTTCGATGCCGACCGCCACGGCGCAGAACATCGCGACCAACAGCAACACCACGCGGTTGGAAATGCGCATGGTCAGTAGATCGGATGAGGCAGCAAAAGCCATAAGGAACGGAAACAGCAACAAGGCAAATTTGCCGACCATGCCCACTCCATTCCGCGATGCGGGGCCCCTGCCCGCCAACGTCAGACGACAAAAGCATAATCGGAGGGCCGGAGCCCCCCGATCAATGCAAACTCGATGACAACCAGCAATTAGCCGGCGGCGCCGGTAGCCGAAGTCATCGTGGTGCCGATCTTGTTGAAGAGGTTAGACAGCGAACCGCCGAGGAAAGTAGCGGCCGCAATGATGCCAACAGCGATGAGAGCGGCAATCAGGCCGTACTCGATCGCGGTCGCGCCAGACTCGTCGTTCGCAAACTGCGCGATAGTGTTCATTTATTGCTCCAGGTTTTCCGCCAATCCAGCTGACGGTCTCGCTCGATGTCGAAACGACCGAACTTGGCGTTAAAGCTACCGGTTACTCCTTGAAAATGGGTTAATTCGCGGTCGCCCCGGAGGTCGAACCGAGGCGCGGTTTATTCATGACAATCAAAACGTTAACGAGAAATTTCGGATTTTAACGAGGCTGCACCGGGCGCTAAGCGAAGAGCTAGCTTTAAGCGGGACGACCTAGCCAGACGGCGCTGGCCGTTTGCTAAAAATTCACCATTCCGGGCGACACTTGAGTAATAGTTGCGCGTACCCAGGATGACACCGATGCCCACGAAATTCCGCTCGCTTTGCATCGCCACCCTCTTGGGTGTGGCCGCGCTGACGTCGGCCCCGAGCTGGGCCGACGAATCAAACGCGCCAATCAGCGTGAAGGTCAACATGGCGCGCATCCTCAGGATCAGCGCACCTGCCTCAACGGTCGTGGTCGGCAATCCGGGTGTCGCCGATGTCACTATCCAGGACGCGCAGACGCTGGTGTTGACCGGCAAAAGCTACGGCGAGACCAACATGATCGTGCTGGATGCCAAGGGCAATCCGATCGCCGACACGCTTGTTCAGGTCGTCGAGCCGCAGGCCGACCTCGTTACGATGTTCACCAGCGGCGGTGCCCGTTCGACTTTCCACTGCGCGCCGGTGTGCCAGCAGACAGTCATGCTTGGCGACAACCCAAGCTATACAGGCCAGGTCGCGTCTTCGATGAGCATGGTACAGAGCATCGCGCAGTAGACGCTTACCTGCCGTTAACCGCAGTGCGCGCTTGTTGCAATTGGGATGCCGCCATCAACACGGAATTAGGCAAACGCCAGTAGCTTTGTCCCATGCTGCTGTCTCAACTTGTCCGATCGAAGCTCAAATCCACTCTCCTGAAGAGATTCACGCGCGACGACCGCGGCGTGACCGTTGTCGAGCTTGCGCTTCTGGCAGTGCCCTTCTTTGCGCTGATCGGCGCGATAATCGAGACGGCCCTGCTTTTCCTTGCTTCGCAAATACTCGACGGCGCCGTGCAGGACAGCGGGCGCCTCATCCGCACCGGCCAGGCGCAGAGCAACTCGCCGTCCCCTTACAGCGCCGCGGACTTCCAGCAGGCAATCTGCAACCACCTGTTCGGCCTGTTCGATTGCACCAAGCTGCAGGTCAGCGTCAGCGTGGTTTCCAATTTCGCCACGGCGACCGTGCCGGCATCGCCCCTCGACCCTACCGATCCATCGAAATGGACGTTGGCCCCCGCGTACAATCCAGGTACGGGCTCGAGCGTGATCATGGTGCAGGTCTACTATAAGTGGCCGACATTCCTCAATTTTGACTGGTTCAACCTCGCAACGTCTTCGGACCGCACGCACCTTCTCGGCGCGGTCCGGGTGTTCGCCAACGAGCCCTTTACCTCATGATCGCCCTGGCCGTTGAACGCATTACGCGCACCATCCGACGCTTCGCCCGTGCAAACGAGGCGGTGGCGCTTATCGAGTTCGCGCTGATCATGCCTGTCATGCTGATGCTTTATCTTGGCTCGGTGGAGCTGAGCCAGGCGATCAATGTCGATCAGCGCGTCACCAATATTTCCGCCACGGTCGGCGACCTTGTCGCCCGCGAAAAGAATGTCATCCCCGCCAGCGATTTGACGGACTATTTCCAGGCCTCCAAGGCGATACTCTCGCCCTATACGACCAGCGGCCTCGTGCAGACGGTAACTCTGGTTGCCGTCGACAATAGCGGCGTGACTAACGTCCGCTGGACGATGCCCAGCAGCGGCACTGCGACGCAGATCGTCGGCCAGCCCTGGGCTGGCCTGCACCCTATTCCCGCCTCGATGATTGCCATCTCGCACAACAACTGGATCATCGTTTCCGAAGCGAGTTATGCCTATAAGCCAGCGATCGCCGGCCCGTTCGTACAGTCGACGATGCCGCTCTATCACCAGACTTTCTATCTGCCACGCTTCGCTTCGATCATCTGCTACAATACGACGCCCTGCACCTAGCGCGTCGCTTGCGCGGTGAGGCGCCACATGGCATAGCCGGTGCGCTTCCATCCGCTGGATTTTATCAAATGTCCGAAACGCTCGTCCCCGTGTTCGATCTCGGCGGCGTTTTCGTCGACTGGAACCCGATGTACCTGTTCCGCAAGCTCTTCGAGACCGAAGAGGACGCGCAGTGGTTCCACGACAATGTCTGCACGCTCGAGTGGAACCTCGAATTCGACGCTGGCGATATCTACGCCGAGGGTGTGGCCAAGCTGATCACCCGCTTTCCCAAATACTGGCGCGAAATTCAGGCCTATGACCAGCGCTGGAAGGAAACGCTGGGCGCCTTTATCCAGGGTACGATCGACATCCACGACGAGCTGATCGAGGCGGAGGTACCAACTTTTGCCATCACCAACTTCTCCTGGGAGAAATGGGTCAGCTGCCTCGGCGAGTGGCCGTTCCTCGAAAAATTCGACGGTGTAATTGTTTCGGGCCTTGAACGCTTCGTAAAACCGGACCCGAGGATTTTCCGGGTGTTTTGCGAGCGATACGGGCTGGCGCCCGAGAGCTGTGTCTTCATCGACGACAGCGAGCCCAACGTGGTTTCGGCTCGGAAGTACGGCATGGCCGGCATCCATTTCAGCTCGCCCGCAGCGCTGCGCGCCGAACTGATCAGCTACGGTCTGCCGCTTAAGGGATAGGCTATTTCGTGCCGTACATCCGGTCGCCGGCGTCGCCGAGGCCGGGGACGATATAGCCCTGATCGTTGAGGTGACTGTCGATCGAGGCAGTGAAGATCGGCACGTCGGGATGGGCAGTGCTGAATTTCTCGATGCCTTCGGGCGCCGCCAGCAGGCAAAGGAACCGCAGATTATTGGCGCCGCGATCTTTTAGCCGCTGGATCGCCGCGATCGAGGTATTGGCCGTTGCCAGCATCGGATCGACGACGATGATCAGTCGGTTGTCGAGTTCGGCCGGGGCCTTGAAATAGTATTCGACCGGCTGCAGCGTCTCGTGATCACGGTAGATGCCGATATGGGCGACGCGCGCCGCAGGCACGAGATCGAGCATGCCATCGAGCAGCCCATTACCAGCCCTCAGGATCGAGGCGAAGACCAGCTTCTTGCCCTTGATCGATGGCGCGTCGAACTCACCCATCGGGGTTTCGATCGGGATCATCTGGAGTTCGAGGTCGCGCGTCACCTCGTAGCACATGAGGTGGGCGATCTCGCGCAGCAGCCGCCGGAAACTCGCCGTCGACGTATCCTTGTTCCGCATGATCGTCAGTTTGTGCTGGATCAGCGGATGGTCGACGACTGTTACGCTAGCCATGCCGCGCAAACCTCCAGATTAGAGAAAACTCCGCCCATACGGGCCAGCGGCAAGCCCGAGCCAGCGGGCGGCGCTGGCACCAATATCTGCGAAGGTTGGACGAATGCCAACCTCTCCTTGCTTGAGGCTTGGGGAAAAGCAGAGGATAGGTACCTGCTCGCGGGTATGATCACTGCCCGGCCAGGTTGGATCGTTGCCGTGATCGGCGGTGAGGACGAGCAGATCGTCGCTCCGAAGTTTTGCGATCAGCTCCGGTAGCCGCGCATCGAACGCTTCGAGGGCGGCGGCATAGCCGGGGACATCGCGGCGATGGCCGAAGGCCTCATCGAACTCGACGAAATTGGTGAAGACGAGCGCGCCGTCGGGCGCCATCTCCATCGCCTCGAGCGTCGCGTCGAAGAGCTTCATGTTGCCCGTCGCCTTGAGCTTATGCGTGACACCGCGGGTGGCGTAGATGTCCGAAATCTTGCCGATGGCAAAAACCTGGCGGCCCGCCTCCTTGGCGCGGTCGAGCAGAGTCGGCTCGGGCGGCGGAATGGCAAAGTCTCGCCGGTTGCCGGTTCGCTTGAAGGTTTTGGCGGTTTCGCCGACGAAGGGGCGGGCGATGACCCGACCGATCTTCAGCGGCGAGGTCATCCAGAAAGCGATCTCGCAGACCCGATAGAGCCGGTCGAGGCCGAAATGCGTTTCGTGCGCGGCGATCTGGAACACCGAGTCGATCGAGGTGTAGCAGATCGGCTTGCCGGTCCGGATCGACTCTTCGCCAAGTTCCTCGATGATCGTCGTGCCGGAGGCGTGCTTGTCACCCAGGATACCGGGGAGTTCGGCCTTTTTTATCAGCTCGGCGATGAGATCGGGAGGAAAGGTCGGTTCCGTCTGCGGGAAATAGCCCCACTCGAACGGCACCGGCACGCCGGCGATCTCCCAATGACCGGAAGGCGTGTCCTTGCCTTTGCTGACTTCGCGGCCGACGCCCCAACGGCCGCCACGCGCGACGCCGGAAAGGCCGGGCGCGAGTCGGCCCACCGAAAGTGCCCCCGCAGCACCGAGACCCAGCGCGTCGAGATTGGGGAGATGGAGCGGACCATGGCGCAGGCCTTCGCGATCGCCGCGACCGGCAGCGCAGGCCTCGGCAATGTGCAGCAAGGTGTTGGCGGCTACGTCGCCGTAGTCGGCTGCATCCGGCGCGCCGCCAATACCAAAGCTGTCGAGCACGCAGAGGATGACACGCGACATCAGCGTTGCCCCGGGGGGATGCGATCGACGATCAGTGGGTGATGAGGTGCAGACGGTCCGAGCGCATAGGCCATCCGCAGCCGCATGGCGCCGTTCTCAGCCTCGGCGTCGTTGCGTGCGTGAATGCGGCCAAGCGACGTCCCCTTTTCGACTTTGGCGCCGAGGCCGAGCAGGCGATCGAAGCCGACGCAGTAGTCGATCTTGTCGGTTGCCAGCGTGCGGCCGCCGCCGAGGATCGTGACAGTCATGCCGATGGCACGCACATCAATGGCCGAAACGACGCCCGCGCTTTCGGCCAGCACATCGCGAACGACTGGCGCGGCCGGCAGGTACGAGGCCGTGCAATCGATGAGATCGTGTGGGCCGCCGAGCGCCACAACCATTTTGGCGAAGCGGTCGACGGCCGCGCCGCTGTCGAGGGTCCTTTGCAGAGCAGCGCGGGCGATAGCGAGATCGGGCGAATGTCCAGCCACGACGAGCAGCAGCTCGCCGAGCGCAAGAGTCACCTCGAGCAAGCGCGGGTCACGATGGTCGCCAGTCAGAAAGTCGATGGCGCTGCGGATTTCGACGGCGTTGCCGGCGGCGGTGGCCAGCGGCTCGCTCATGTCGGTAATGAGCGCCGCCGTCTTGACCCCCGCCTCATTGGCAACGGCAACCATCGCCTCGGCGAGGGCACGCGAGCGGTCGAGCTCCGGCATGAAGGCGCCGTTGCCGGTCTTGACGTCGAGCACCAGCGCATCGAGGCCGGCCGCAAGCTTTTTCGAGAGGATCGAGGCGACGATGAGCGGCAGGCTCTCGACGGTGCCGGTGACATCGCGAATGCCGTAGAGCACGCCATCGGCGGGGGCGAGATCGGCAGTCTGGCCGATGATGGCGCAGCCCGCCTCGCGTACGGCGCGGCGGAAAGTCGAGTTATCGACGACGGTCTGGTAGCCGGGGATCGAGTCGAGCTTGTCGAGTGTTCCCCCGGAATGGCCAAGGCCACGGCCGGAGATCATGGTACATAGCAACCGAGCGCGGCCAGCATTGGCGCCAGCATCAGCGAGACGTTGTCGCCGATGCCGCCGGTCGAATGCTTATCGATAACCGGGCCGTCGAGTTCGGACCAGCTCAGCACGCTGCCCGAGTCGCGCATGGCGAGCGTCAGCGCCACACTCTCCTCGTCGGTCATGCCGTTGAGGAACACCGCCATGGCAAAGGCGCCGATCTGCGCCGGCGACACGCTGCCATCGACCATGCCCCGCATGAGGTGGGTAATTTCGTCGGCCGAGAGAGCCTTGCCGTCACGCTTTTTGGCGAGGCTCTCCTGAGGAAGGAAGGTCATGCGCCGTAGGGTATCCAGACGTTCTTCACCTGCGTCGATCTGGCGAGGAAATACGCGCCGTCGAATTTGTCCGCGTCGGCGAGATCGAAGGCAAGGCCGCGGCTGGTCCAGGTTTGCTTGAGGTTGCCGGTCGAAGCTTTTTCGACCATGGCGGAGGCTTCGGCTGAGCCGCAGAACCACATCGCATCGACGCCGTCATGCTCAGCCAGCGTCTTGGCGAGCACCTCGGCATCGCCGGTGACGATGTTGATGACGCCCGAGGGCACGTCGGAGGTTTCGATCACCTGGTAGAGGTCGGTGATCGACAGCGGGTGGGTGGAGGACGGCACAAGCACGATGGGATTGCCCATTGCGACCGCCGGGGCGAGCAGCGCGATCGAGCCGAGCAGCGGCAGTTCGTTCGGCGCGACAATACCGATGACACCGATTGCCTCAACCATCGCCGCCGCAATGGCGCGGGTCGGTGGGTTATGGACGGCGCCGTCATATTTGTCGGCCCAGCCGGCGAAGGCGAACAGGCGCTCGACCGACGCGGCGACCTCCTTATTGGCGGCGGCCGCCGTAGCGCCGGTCCCGGCGCGCAGACGATCGGCAAATTCCTTGCGGCGATAATCCAGATTCTCGGCAAGGAAGAACAGGATTTGCGCGCGGCTGTGGGCGGAAGTGGTGCCCCAACCAAGCGCGGCGCGTGCCGCCTCGACGGCATTGCGGATGTCCTTGCGATTGCCCTCGCCGACTTCGCCGATGAGCGCGCCGCCGGCCCCGAATACCGGGCGGGAATATCCCGAGTCCGGCCGGGCCTGCTTACCGCCGATATACATCTTTGCGGTCTGGTCTATGCCGCCGTCCGCATCGAGCGGATTGGCCGCGGTCGCGGCTTTGGCCGGCTTCGCGGCCACCGCTGGTTTCAGCGCTTTCTCCCAGGCCGGCTTGAGGTAGACCGCGAGGCCTTCCTTGCCGCCTTCGCGGCCGAAGCCGGATTCCTTGTAGCCGCCAAAGCCGACGGCGGCGTCGAACTGGTTGGTGCCGTTGATCCAGACGACGCCCGCTTTGATCTTGGGCGCGATGTCGAGGGCGAGATTGATGTTTTCGCTCCAGAGCGTCGCGGCGAGGCCATATTTGGTGTTGTTGGCGAGCTGGACGGCTTCCTCCGGCGTGCGGAAGCTCATCTCGACCAGCACCGGCCCGAAGATTTCCTCGGTCGCCACCGTGTTAGCGGGCGAGATGTCGGTGATGAGGGCTGGCCTGAGGAAGCAGCCGCCTTTCGGCAGATCGATATCGGGCTCATAAAGCGTGCCGCCCTCGGCAACGCCCTTTTTTACCAGCTCCTGCACCCGCGCCACCTGCACCGGGGCGACCAGCGCGCCGATATCGACGGCTTTATCGAGCGGATCGCCGACGCGCAAAGTCGACATGCGCTTCTTGAGCTTGGCAAGGAATTTTTCCTCGATCGACTCCTGCACCAGGAGACGCGAACCCGCGCAGCAGACCTGGCCCTGGTTGAACCAGATCGCATCGACCAGGCCTTCGATCGCGCTGTCGAGATCGGCATCCTCGAAGACGAGGTACGGCGATTTGCCGCCAAGCTCGAGGCTGAGGCCCTTGCCGGACCCAGCCGTGGCGGCGCGTATGGCTTTGCCGACCTCGGTTGAGCCGGTAAAGGCGATCTTGTCGATGCCCGGATGCGCGACCATCGCCTGCCCGGTCGGCCCCTCGCCGGTGATGATGTTTACTACACCTTTCGGCAGCCCAACGCGGTCGCAGATTTCGGCAAACAGCAGCGCGGTGAGCGAGGTGAATTCGGCGGGTTTCAGGATCACCGTGTTGCCGGCGGCGAGCGCCGGCGCAATCTTCCAGGCCAGCATCAGCAGCGGGAAATTCCACGGAATGATCTGGCCGCAGACGCCGTACGGCACCATGCCGGGAAATGAGCGGCTGAGTTGCTGCGCCCAGCCGGCGTGGTGATAAAAATGGCGAGCGACGAGCGGAATATCGACGTCACGGCTCTCGCGGATCGGCTTGCCGTTGTCGAGGCTTTCAAGCACGGCGAAGAGACGCGAATGTTTTTGCACCGCCCGGGCAATGGCATAGAGGTACTTGCCGCGCTCATAGCCGGGGAGCGCCGACCACGTCTTGAACGCAGCACGCGCCGCCTTCACGGCCTTGTCGACATCCGCCGCCGTGCCTTCGGTGACGTCGGCCAGCACCTTGCCGTTGGCCGGGTTGGTCGAGGCAAAGGTCTTGCCGGGCGCCGTCCATTTGCCATCGATGTAGTGGCCGAACTTGCTGCCGTGCGACGCCAGCCAATCGAGCGCCGGCTGCGCGGCTTCGGGGGCCGGGCCGTATTCGAGCGTCTCGAAGATTTGCGCGATCTTGTTCATCTTATCCCTCGACCTCGCTTTTGCGTTGCGTCCCTTGGTGGAACAGCATGCGCCATTTTCCCTCCTCGCGCGTCCAGATGGAACTGCGCAAGGTTTTGACTTCCGCCTCGCCGGGTGATTGGCGGCTCACTGCGTAAGTCACCAATGCGGCCGCCTCGGCGAGCAGACACACCCGGAGATCGGTCACGGTTCGAGTCGGCGACGCGCTTGCATCCCCGACTGCAAGATCGGCGATCGTCGTCGCCTTGGTCCAGACCCGACCGGAGCTGCCAAATTCGACGAAATCATCCGAAAGAAGGTCCGCCACACGATCCCGATCGGTTCGGATTTCAGGATCGAGCAGCGAGCGTTCCAGCATGGAAAGATGCCCGGCGATCGTTTCAATCGTACCGTCCTGATGCATCTTTCGATCACACCATCGGCTGGCGATAGTCCGCCGCGTAGTGGCCGGTCAGTCCATGCTCGAGCTGCCGCTCGATGTCGGTGAGGAGCGAGCTCGCGCCGAAGCGGAAGAGGTGCGGCTGGAGCCAGTGGGTGCCGAGCTCCTCCTTCATCAGCGCCATGTAATCGAGGGCGGTCTTGGCGGAGGAAATGCCGCCGGCCGGCTTATAGCCGATCTCTATGCCGGTCTCTTCGACGAACCAGCGGATCATGCGGACCATCGCCAGCGAGACGGGCAGCGTCGCGTTGACCTTTTCCTTGCCGGTCGAGGTCTTGATGAAATCGGCGCCGGCCAGCATGCAGACCAGCGACGCCTTCCCCACCTGGTTGAGCGTCGCGAGATCGCCGGTGCCGAGGATCGTCTTGAGATGCGCCTCGCCGCAGGCCCGGCGCATCGCCTTGACTTCGTCATAGAGTCCCTGCCAGTCGCCGGTCAGCACCTGATGGCGATTGATGACGATGTCGATCTCGCCGGCGCCGTCGGCGACCGAGGCCTCGATTTCCTTGAGGCGCGTTTCGAGCGGGGCCAGGCCGTGGGGGAAGGCCGTCGACACGACGGCAACCGGAATCCCCGAGCCCTTCAGCGCTTCCACCGCCGTTGAAACGAAGGTGTGATAGACACAGACGGCGCCCGGCCGAATGTTGAGGCCTGAGGCGCCAAGCCCTTCGAGAATTTCGGCACGCACCGGATGACGGGCCTTGGCACAAAGGCGCTCGACGCGCCCCGCGGTGTCGTCGGAGTTGAGCGTCGTCAGGTCGATCAGCGTGATCGCCTTAAGCAGCCATGCGGCCTGCCAATCCTTTTTCACCGTGCGGCGCGCGCCAATCGTCGAGGCGCGCCGTTCCAGAGCAGAGCGGTTCATACGCACGCGCTCGACCCAATCGAGATCGAGCGGAAAGCCCGGATTGCGCTGCGCGGTCGCGGCGGCAACGGGATGATCGACCACTCTCAGGTTCATCAAAACCTCCTCGGACACGGCCTTTGCCGAGTCATACGCCTTTACGCGGCGGCTTTTGAGTCTTCGCTGCTAAACTAGAAATTCCGGCCCGAACGAATGCGGCAGCAGGTCGCCAATCGTCGTGTGCAAGGGCTGACCGCCATCGACGCCGAGGCAGATCACCGGCGTCGACAGGTCAGCGAATTCGCGGATACGCTGGCGGCAGCCGCCGCAGGGCGTCACGGGCGCCTTGCCCGGTCCGGTGACGAAAATGCGGGTGATGCGCTTGCCCCCGCCGGCAATCATGGCGGCGATGGCCGAGGCCTCGGCGCAATTGCCAAGCGGATAGGCGGCATTCTCGACATTGCAGCCGGCATAGATATTACCGTCATCGGCAAGGATCGCCGCGCCAACGTGGAACTTCGAATAGGGCACGTGCGCCTGCCCCCGCACCCGCTCGGCCGCATCGAACAGAGCTTGGTCGGTGGGAGACATCGCCCTACCGCTCCTTCGTATAGGCGACGCCGCCGGCTTTCGGGCCGACCGCTTTGCCGATGAAGCCGGCCAGCAGCACCACCGTCAACACGTAAGGCAGGGCCTGAATGAACTGCACCGGAATGGGCCAATTGAGGCCGGGAATCGATACACCCTGGAGGCGGATCTGCAACGCATCGAGGAAGCCGAACAGTAATGTGGCAAACATCGCCGGCACCGGCCGCCACTTGGCGAAGATGAGGGCGGCGAGCGCGATATAGCCGTCGCCGGCCGTCATGTTGTTGACGAAGCCGTTGCCCTGGGCGATCGAGAAATAGGCGCCGGCAACGCCGCACAATGCCCCGGTGATGATCAGCGCGCGGTAGCGCATCCCGGTGACCGAAATGCCGGCCGTATCGACCGCCTTCGGGTTTTCGCCGACGGCACGGAGCCGCAAGCCAAAGCGCGTTCGGTAGAGCACCCAATAGGTCACCGGCACCGCAAGGAAGGCGACGTAGACGATGATGTTGTGCCCGGAAAGCAGGTTCGAATAGATCGGACCGACGATTGGAATGCCACGGATCTGGTCGGCGCCGGGCCAGTTGATCGGGCGGAAGCGGCCGCTGTCCGGTGGTGCCGGGGTCCGTCCGCCGAGATGAAACCAGGCGAGCCCGAGCACCGCCGTCAGGCCCTGCGCCAGGAAGTTGATCGCAACGCCCGAGATGATCTGATTGCCCCTGAGCGTGATTGAGGCGGCAGCATGCAGCATCGCCATGCCGATCGACACGGCGACGGCGGCGAGGAGACCGAGCCAGGCATTGCCGGTGATAACGGCGACGCTTGCCGCGCCGAAGGCGCCAGCCAGCATCTTGCCCTCGAGGCCGATGTCGAAGACGCCGGAGCGCTCGGAATAGAGGCCGGCGAGACAGGCGAGGAGCAACGGCGTGGTGAGACGCAACGTCGCCGCGAAGGTCGAGATGATGGTTTCGTAGTCCATCTCAGCCCTCTGTGCCGACGGTTTCGCGCATGGCGGCTTCGACGCGCTGCTTGGGGCCGAAGACCATGAAGGCATTTTCAAGCCCCGGTCGCAGCAGCCCCTCCATCGCCCCGGTGAACATGATGACCAGAGCCTGGATGACGACGATCATGTCGCGGGTGATGGCCGGCATCTCGAACTGCAGCTCGAGCCCGCCCTGGTAGAGCGCGCCAAAGAGAATTGCGGCGAGTGCGATGCCGACCGGATGATTGCGGCCCATCAGCGCCACGGCGATGCCGACGAAGCCGTAGCCGGCGGTAATATCGATGACGATGCGCGACTGGACACCCAGCACCTCGTTGACGGCGACCATACCGGCAAGCGCGCCAGAAATCGTCATCACGATCATCGTCAGCTTGCTGTTGGAGATGCCGGCGTAAAGCGAGGCGGAGGGATTGTGCCCCATGGTGCGCATCGCAAAGCCGAGCTTGGTGCGCCAGAGCAGCACATAAACAAAGATCAGCGCCAGGATGGCGAAGATGATCGTCATGTTGAGCGGCGCTTCACCGAAGAACGGAAAGAACTGCCGCAACTGCGGAATTTTGCCGGCGGCGACGACGTTGGCGGTCGAGGGTTCCTGCACGCCCATAGGCTTGAGGACATAGACCAGGAGGTACGCCATGATCGCCGAAGCGATGAAATTGAACATGATCGTCGTGATGACGACGTGGCTGCCGCGTTTGGCCTGGAGATAGCCGGGGATCAGCGCCCAGATGCCGCCGATGGCGGCAGACGCGACGATGGCAAGCGGCAAGACCAGCAGCCAGCTTGTGTGGTCGAGCAGGAGCCCAACCGCGATGGCGCCGAGACCGGCGAGGTAGGCCTGCCCCTCGCCGCCGATGTTGAAGAGACCGGCGTGGGCAGCGACCGCGACCGCGAGGCCGGTGAAAATGAAGTCGGTGGCGAAGTGAAGCGTGAACCCTATGCCCTCGCCATAGCCGAAAGCGCCATAGGCCATGATGCGGATCGCATCGAAGGGATTCTGGCCGATCAGCGCGATGACGATGCCGGACACGATCATCGCCAGCACGAGGTTCAGGAACGGCAGCAGCGCCACATCGGCCCAGCGCGGCAGCGGACGGCGGGCGCTCATGGGTTACCTCCGTTGGGCATCAGATCGGCGGAAACCTTGGCGCCGGCTGCCTGCTCGGGCGGGACACCGGCCATCATCAGGCCGAGCTCGCCTTCTGTCGCGGTTGCAGGATCGGCCTCGCCGACGATGTGACCATCGAACATTACGAGGATGCGGTCGGAGAGCGAGCGAATCTCGTCGAGCTCCACCGAAACGAGCAGGATGGCCTTCCCGGCATCCCGCATCTTGACGATCTGATTGTGGATGAACTCGATGGCGCCGATATCGACACCGCGTGTCGGCTGGCCGACCATCAGCACGTCCGGATCCTGCTCCATTTCGCGGGCGAGGACGATTTTCTGCTGGTTGCCGCCGGAAAAATTCGCGGTCTTGAGGCGCGGATTGGCAGGGCGCACGTCGAATTTCTGCATGCGGTCGGCCGCCTGCTTTCGAGCGGCGCCGATGTCGAGAAAGACGCCCTCACCATAAGCCTTGTCGTTCTGGTAGCCGAGGATGTTGTTTTCCCATTCCTCGAACTGGGTGACGAGGCCTTCGCGCTGGCGGTCCTCGGGGACATGGGCGAGCCCCGCGGCACGGGCGCGAGCAGCGCCGTCGTCGCCTTCCAGCGACAGCACCTGACCGCTGAGGACGACATCGCCCTTTTTCTGGTCGCGCATGCCGGCGATCGATTCCAGCAGCTCCGACTGGCCATTGCCGGCGACGCCGGCGATGCCGACGATCTCGCCGGCCCGGACAGCAAAGTTCACGCCCTTGACGCGATCGACGCCGAGGTCATCGGCCACGACGAGGTTCTTGACCTCGAGCAGCGGCTTGCCGGGATGCGCCGGGCCCTTTTCGACGCGCAACAGTACGCGGCGGCCGACCATCGCCTCGGCAAGCTTTTCCGGCGAGGTTTCGGCGGTTGGCATGGTGGTGACCATCTGGCCCTGCCGCATCACCGAGACGGTATCGGTAATGGCCATGATTTCGCGCAGCTTATGGGTGATGAGAATGACGGTCTTGCCCTGCTCGCGCAGCGTCTTCAACACGCGGAAGAGGTCGTCCGCCTCTTCGGGCGTCAGTACGCCCGTCGGCTCATCCAAAATCAGCGTGTCTGCACCGCGATAGAGCGCCTTCAGAATTTCAACACGCTGCTGCTGGCCGACCGAGACGTCCTGGACGATGGCGTCCGGATTGACATCGAGGCTGTATTCGTCAGCGAGGCGCTTCAGTTCCTTGCGCGCCTTGGCCAGCGAGGAAGCAAGAAGCGCGCTGTCCTCGACGCCGAGAATGACGTTTTCGAGGATGGAGAAATTGTCGACCAGCATGAAGTGCTGGTGAACCATGCCGATGCCGAGCGCCAGCGCATGCCGCGAGTCGGTGATGTGCTCGAGCTTGCCGTTGACGTAAATCTCGCCGCTGTCGGCGGTATAAAAGCCGTAGAGGATCGACATCAGCGTCGATTTGCCGGCGCCGTTTTCGCCCACGATGCCGTGGATGGTGCCGCGCTTGACCTTGAGGTCGATGTCGCGATTGGCCCAGACCGGCCCGAAGCGCTTGTTGATGCGCTTGAGCTCGATCGCCAAGTCAGACGCAGCGCCCCCGGGGGAGCGCTGCGCCATGTTCGTATCAGTATCCGTTGCGCTCACGAAGCAAGCGGCCGATCACGGGCACTGATTATCAGTGGTGAAGTCGTGCACCTTGATCGAGCCGTCGCCGATGCCCTTAGTGGCGGCATCGACAGCGGCCTGCGCGTCGGCAGTGATCATCGGCTTGTTGTTGTCGTCCATGGCGAGGCCAACGCCGTTTTCGGCGACGCCGAGCGACACCACGCCGCCCTTGAACGAGGCATCGTTCTTGAAGGCGTTGTAGACGGTGACGTCGACGCGCTTCAGCACCGAGGTCAGCACCGAGCCCGGCGCGATGTAGTTCTGGTTGGAGTCGACGCCGATCGACATCTTGCCGGCATCCTTGGCGGCCTGAATGACGCCGAGGCCCGAAGCACCGGCCGCCGCGTAGACGATGTCCGCGCCCTTGTCGAAGTCGGCCTTGGTGAGTTCGCCAGCGCCGACCGGGTCATTCCACGCAGAAGCCGTCGTGCCGGTGTAGTTCTCGAACACCTGGCCATCCTTGTTGGTGGCCATGAAGCCTTCCTTGTAGCCGCAGAAGAAGGCATGGATCAGCGGGATATCCATACCGCCGACGAAGCCGACTTTGCCGGTCTTGGAGGTCTTGGCGGCGAGAACGCCGGCGAGATAGGAGGCGTCGTTCGACTTGTAGACCACCGACTGGACGTTCGGCGCGTTCACGACCGAGTCGATCTGCACGAAATGGATGTTCGGGAAGTCCGGGGCGACCTTGGTCAGCGTGTCGGCGAAGCTAAAGCCGGTCACGACGATCGGCGAGTAGCCGGCCTGGGCGAACTTGCGCACGGCCTGCTCGCGCTGGGCTTCCGCCTGGATTTCGAGGTCGTGATAGGTGCCGCCAGTTTCCTTCTTCCACTGCTCGGCGCCGTTGTAGGCTGCTTCGTTGAAGGATTTGTCGAATTTGCCGCCGAGATCGTAGATCACGGCAGGATCGGCCATCGCGCTGCCCGCGAACATGGCGCCCAGCGCCACACCGGCTGCAAGGATGCCAAGGCGCGCGGCGAGCTGCCGGCTATGAGTGGTGGTCATGTGCATTCTCCCTGTTCCGCTAGGGCAAGGGGCATCGGCCACCTGGCAGTCCCGAGCGTTGAACTCGATACAATCGTGCAAATTGTGTGACTGCAAGAGGGTTTTGCGCAATTTTTTCCGTTTGGTCAAAATATCGCGGAAGGTATTCGCGCAAGTCGGCCTCAGGGGCGTTCAGGGCCCTCGATCGAGCGCGGTAATCGCGACGCCCATGGCTGCTGCAAAGCGCTCGAAGAAGCCGTCGATGACCTTCTGCGCGCTGTTGCCGATCAGTGCCCGGCCGAGCCGCATAACCTGCCCCGAAGCGCTGCCTTCGGCGATAAAACGCAACGCCGTGCCGCCCGGCCAGTCGTCGAGGGTGATATCGGCAGCGCCGTGGGCGAGGCCGAACAGGCCGCCACGGCCTCGTCCGGCAAGCCGGTAGCGCTCGGCGGGCGCAACGTCCGAAAGTTCGAGATCTCCGCCAAATACCGGGTGCGCAACGCCAAGATTGACCTTGATTTCAACGGCGAGCGTCGAGGCACTGGTCCAGACGAGGCGGTGGCAGCCAGGAATCGCAGCCTTCAGCATTTCGGCATCGTTGAGGGCAGCCCAGACGCGGTCGCGCGGGGCGGCGAGGAGATAATTACCGCCAAACTCCATCTCCACGCCCTTCCGGTCGATTCCGCGCTCACGCGTTGCGGCTTTTTCGCACCAATAGGGGTAAAATAGTAACCGGCACAAGGACGCGCAATTGTCACGTCCGTTGCGGGCGGCGAAGATGCCCTGTGACATGCATGAGACTAGTTCTACTGCGCCGTTTGCGCCCGCGAGGGAATCGTGGGCATTGGGTAATGGCGGCGATTCATTGATGCTTGACCACGCGTGGGAACAGCCGAGATGACGTCCGAAAGGCGCGTCCGACCCAACACTGAGCCTGTATGAGCATGCCGGAAGCCGCCGACGCGGCACCCCTCGATGACGAAATGCTGGTGATGGACGTGGCCGACACGCTCCGTCACGGCATCGACATTCCGGTCGCCCCCGTCCCGTCGCCGGCCGACCAGGTGCTCATAGAGAGGCTGCGCGCCCTTTATCTGCAGCAGGGAATCGAGGCACCCGAGGCGGTGCTGTCCGAGGGTATCGCGGCGATGGCCGACCGGCGCTTTGTCTATGCGCCGCCAAGGCCAAGCCTCGCCACGAGCGTCGCGCGGCTCTACATCGGACGGCAAAAATGGGGCCGACCGGTGCTCGCGGTCGCGCTGGCGCTCGCAATTGGCCTTGGCGGCTATTTTTTCGGCTACCTGCCCTATCGCGACGCCGAGGCGGAAAAGGCACGCCTTGAGCTCAGCCAGGACCTGCCGGCGCAGATCGACGATCTCTACCAGGCGATCTTCAACGAGACCAAGGTGCAGACTGCCGCGGACGATGCGATTGCGATGCGCGACCGCGGTAAGGCGGCGGCGCAGAAGGGTGACCGGGCCGGCGCCGAACGGGCGGTCGCCGACCTGACGGCCCTGCGCGACCAGCTCGAAGCGGTCTACACACTGCAGATCGTCGACAAGGACGGCGTGAAGCTCGGCTTCTGGACGTTTCCGCCCAACAATTCGGAGGCAACCAACTACTATATCGTGGTCGAAGCGGTCGACGCCGACGGCAATGTCGAAACCCTGCCGGTCACGAGCGAAGATACCGGTGTGACCCAGGATGTCGTGCGCTGGGCGCTGCGCGTACCGCAGGCTGTCTACGATGCAGTGGTCGCCGACAAGCAGACCAACGGGTTTGTCGAGCACAAGGTCATCGGCCACAAGGTCGATGGATTCACCGATGTCGACTACCTCGTGCCGGTCCTCGGCGGAGCGCTGACGCAATGGTAAGGCGGGCGCGACGATGAGCCTTTCCGGTCCCCAGGTGCTCACGGCACTCGACGACGCGCTGCGTGACATCCGCCGTGAGGAAGACGAAATTCTCGCCAAGCTCGGCCGCAGCGCCGAACGCGTCGCCAAGGTGCGGGAAACCGAGGGCGAGCTGCTGCGCGAATTTGCCGCCGGACGGCTTCAGCCCGAGCAGGAGATCGAACTCTCGGGCCGGCTTATTTCGGCGCAGAACCAGGCACGCCAGAACCTGCAGAACCGGGCGGCGGAGATGGCAGCGGCGACGGCACGGCTCGACGTTCTCGACGGCGAATTCGCGGAACTGCTCGAGGCTCGCGGCGAAAAGCTTCGCGACATCGACCGGCAGCAGGCGGCGCTGCGCGGTTTATCGGCACGTATCGCGAGCGCGATCGCGCGGAACCGCGAGCACGACGCTCAGCAGCAAAATCTCGAACGGCACAAGGCGATAGCCAGCGCGGCAAGGGCCAAAGCCCGCCAGGCGGACATCGATCGCGAGCAGAAGGGACGGCCGTACCGCGACGATCCGCTCTTCACCTACCTTCTCGATCGTAGTTATGGCACGCCGGCGTACAAGGCCCGCGGTCTGGTGGCCGGGCTCGACGGCTGGATCGCAAAACTTGTCGGCTTCGATACTGCCCGGCGGCATTTCGCCATGCTCAATGCCTGGCCGGCGCAGTTGCGCCGCCACGCCGAGCAGCAGGCAGAACAGGCTGCCGCGACCGAGAAGACAATCTACGACATCGAGCAGGATGCGATTGACAACGCTGGCGGCGGCACGGTGAGAGCGGCGCTGGCTGAGGCGCAGGCAAAGATCGAGGCCATCGACGCACGTTTGCTTACCATCCAGGACGAGCGCGACACGATCACCGCCCAGCAGACCGGCCTCGTCGAAGTTGGCGATCCGGCATTCGACAAGGCGATCGCCGCACTCGTCAACGCGCTCGGTAGCCCCGATCTGTCATCGCTGATCGGTATGGCACGGCGAAAATCACCGGACTCCGATGCGCCGCTGCTTGCGCAGCTCGACGACGCGCGGCTGCGGGTCGTCGAGGAGCGGACCGATACGATCGATGATCGTACGCGTCTCAAGACGCTGGCCGCGCGGCGGCGCTCGATCGAAGACATAGAATATGAGTTCAAGGTGCAGAAGTTCGACGATCCGCGTTCGACTTTTACCGAGGATGACATCATCGACGGCGGTCTGAGCGGGCTGCTAACGGGCGCCCTCGAGCCCAAAGACTATTGGGAGGCCTTACGCCAGGCGCAGGAATGGACCGTCGACGCGTCGGATCTCGTCGGCGGGATGGGCCTGCCGCGGCAGGGACGGCCGGCTGGCGACACCTCGGATGACCGCAAAGAGTTCAAGCGGCCGCGAACGATGAGCGAAAGCGCCAACGCCTGAGCGGTGATTTGAGGCTTTACTTTCTGCCGCAAACGGGAAGTTTTCCTGCACTGTCGGCAAGCAGATTTGACAGCGGCTCAGTTTCCACCAGCGGCGCCAACGCATCGCCGGTCGGGAGCGCCGGCAAGATGCTGATCGTGGCCGTCGTCGGGTCCACCGGGCCGCTGCTGCAAAAGCTCGGAACGACCTGCAACACGGTAACCGGCGCGGCATCCGGCGGCAGCGCTTTGAGCCAGGTCTGGGCAGCGGTGAGCGCCGCTTTATCCTTCGTGCCGGGCCCAAGCAGGTAGTAGGTGCGGCCGGTCGCCGGCGGCGGCAGCTTGCCTTCGGCCGCATCGCCATCGACCAGCGTCAGCGCTGCCTTGACGTGCTTGCCGGCATTTGCGGCCGTCGTCGCGTCGAAAGTCAGAATACTGCGGCTCGGGACCGGCTGCAGATTGGCCGGCAGATCAAGAGCGAAGACCATGCTGGAGAGGTCGTCGTTGCGATAATCGATGGCCCGCTGAGCCGGCGCGGAGGGTGCCGACGAGCCAAAATTCATGCCGAATGTGTCGCAGCCGGCGAGCGGCAAGAGAACGGCGGCGAGCAGGCCGAAGGGTACAATATGCGACAGTCCGGGCATTTCCGACACGACTCACGAGCTGGCAACGGCTTTATTAGGCGCGGAATTTCCAGTGCTCGCAAGGGTTTGCGGTGCCGATGGGGTGCGTCACACCGTCCCGTTCAGATCATGGCCGTCATGCACCGCAGCCGATTGCAGCAGGCGCGCGCAATAGCCAATTTGCGGGACGGGAGGGCAGACATCAGGAGTTTGTCCAAATGGGCATCATCTCGAAGACCCGCAGTGCGCTCCAGCGCCTTCGCACTTTTGACCCCGAACAGGCTTATCTCGAAGAGGCGACCTCGATCGTCGACCTCGAGCGCCGGCAGAAAGAAATCGATCGCGGCCGCTTCCGGCAACCGCGCAATTTCCTCTACTAAACCGGCAAAAAGCACACGCGGCAGGGAATTTCTCTACCCCTACCCTCATCGAAAATCATCGGCTAAGGTCGTGTGACAGTCGATGAGAGGGGTTAGATGAAGACGGCTCTGCGTTGGTTGGCCTGCGTCGTGCCTTTTGTTTCACTATCGTTTCCTGCCGTCGCCGCCTCGCTCGACGACGCGCTTGCCGCCTACCACAGCGGCGACGAAGTTGCGGCGATCCGCCTGCTGACGCCGCTCGCCGAGAGCGGCAACGTCAAAGCGCAGGATACGCTCGGCGATATTTACTGGTACGGCGACGGCACGCCGGCGGATTGCGCAGCCTCACTGGCCTGGTCGCAGCGCTCGGCCGAACTCGGCAGCCCCGAAGGCGCTAACGCCATGGGCTTCAACTACAGCGTTGGCCAGTGCATCGAGCAGAACGACGCCAAGGCCGTCGAGTGGTACCGCAAGGGCGCCGCAGCCGGTAACGTCAAGTCTGAAGTCGCGATGGCCCGCCGCTATCTCTACGGCCAGGGCGTGCCAAAGGACGAAGCGCTCGGTCTCCAATATCTGCGTTCAGCCGCCGATGGCGGGTATGACCGCGCGCAGGTGGCGCTGGGGCAGTTCATCTTGGCCGGCAATTTTGGCGCACAGCGGGATGACAAGGAAGCGGCTCGCTTGTTCCGCCTCGCGGCCGAGCAGCGCAATGACGAAGCGGCATTCCTGCTCGGCAGCCTCTATGCCGGCGGCAGAGGTGTCGACAAGGATTTCGTCTGGGCCTCGATGTGGCTGAATCTGGCGGCCATGCGGAACTGCAAGCCAGCCGTCCAGTTGCGGGCCATTATCGCGCCGGGGCTCGATGCCGCCGCCCAGGCGGATGCCAAGGCGCTGGCAACGGCGTGGGATACCAGCCATCCCCCGCGCGATCCCCGTATCCACCGCGATGGAGGTCCGGGTATCTGCGGCGCCGATCTCTCCACCCCGACGGCGATGAGCTAGCCGAAGACGCTGGCGCCCCGATCGGCGGCGCCGACGAGGTGCCGGAAGCCGGCAAAAAGTTCGCGCCCCATGCCGAAATGCTGCGGGCGCATATCCTCGGTTGCCGGCGTGCGGCTCAGCAGTTCCGCTTCGTCGCCAAGGTACGTCAGCGTGCCGGCATCGGCATCGACGCGCAGCATGTCGCCATCGCGCAGCTTTGAAATCGGGCCGCCGTCGATTGCTTCGGGCGTGACGTGGATCGCCGCCGGCACTTTGCCGGAGGCGCCGGACATGCGGCCGTCAGTGACCAGCGCCACCTTGAACCCCCTGCCCTGCAGCACGCCAAGTGCCGGGGTCAGATTGTGGAGCTCCGGCATGCCAACCGCCTTGGGTCCGGCAAAGCGGACGACGGCGACCATGTCGCCATTGAGCTCGCCAGCCTTGAAGGCGGCCTGCAGACCCTGCTGGGAATGAAACACACGCGCCGGCGCCTCGATGACGCGATGCTCTGCCTTCACCGCCGACACCTTGATCACGGCCTGGCCGAGATTGCCGGTCAGGAGTTTCAGGCCGCCCGAAGACTGGAACGGCTCCTTGACCGAGGTCAGCACTTTTGGGTTGCCCGATTGCGCAGGCGCCGGCTCGAAGGCGAGCTTGTCGTCGACCAGCTTCGCTTCTGCCGCATAGCCGGAGAGGCCGGTACCGAAGACGGTCTTGACGTCCTCGTGCAGGTAGCCGCCTTCCAGCAATTCGCGGATGAGATAGCCCATGCCGCCGGCGGCGTGGAAATGGTTCACGTCGGCGACGCCGTTCGGATAGACGCGGGCCAGGAGCGGCACGGCGTCGGACAGGTCCGACATATCCTGCCAGGTCACGTGGAGACCGGCCGCCGCGGCAATGGCGATGAGGTGGATGGTGTGGTTGGTCGAACCACCGGTAGCGTGGAGACCGATGAGGCCGTTGACGATCACCTTCTCGTCGATGACGTGCCCGACTGGCGTATAGTTGTTGCCCATCGCCGTCAGCGACAGCGCGCGCTTCGCCGCTTCCTTGGTCAGCGCTTCACGCAGCGGCGTACCGGGATTGACGAAGCTCGCGCCCGGTAGGTGCAGGCCCATGATCTCCATCAGCATCTGATTGGAGTTGGCGGTGCCGTAGAACGTGCAGGTGCCGGCCGAGTGATAGGACTTCGCCTCGGCCTCGAGCAGCTCGGCGCGGCCCACCTTGCCCTCGGAATAGAGCTGGCGAACGCGCGACTTTTCGTCGTTGGGCAGGCCCGAGGGCATGGGGCCGGCGGGAATGAACACAGCTGGCAGGTGGCCGAAGGTCAGGGCGCCGATCAACAGGCCCGGCACAATCTTGTCGCAGATGCCGAGGAACACCGCCGCGTCGAACATATTGTGGCTGAGCGCAATGGCGGTCGCCATGGCGATGACGTCGCGCGAGAACAGCGACAGGTCCATGCCGGGCTGGCCCTGGGTGACGCCGTCGCACATTGCCGGCACACCGCCCGCGACCTGTGCAGTGGCGCCGATCTCATGGGCCGCGGCTTTGATGATATCGGGGTAGAACTGGTACGGTTGATGCGCCGACAGCATGTCATTGTACGACGTGACGATGCCTAGGTTCGGCGCCTTGGCCCCGATCAGTTTTGCCTTGTCACTGGGTGAACAGGCGGCAAAGCCATGGGCGAGATTGCCGCAGGAGAGCACGGCGCGATTGACGCCCGCTTCCCGCGCATCATCGACCCGGCCGAGATAGGCGGCGCGACTTTCAGCGCTGCGCGCGGCAATTCGGTCGGTCACATCCTGGATGGCCTGACGAACAGACATGGTTTTCGACTCCTTTGAGGAGGCGCCACGAAATCCGATGCGACCAACGGACCAATTTGGGGCCCGCGATGACAGCCGGTCAGGGCGCCCAGTAAATTTCCAGCGGCTTGATCTGCTGGCGCAGTACGGCACGAATGGGCATGGCCTCCACGGGACCTTCGCCTAATGCCTGTGCCAGCGTTGCCGCTTTTTCGTCGCCCTCGATCTGCAGATAAAGGGCATTAGTATCGAGCAGACACCGCAGCACCTGCGTAATGCGGGCTTCATCGGCGCCCGGCGCGTGGATAGCGACGACCGGGCCTTCGCCCAACAGTGCTTCGCGCAGATTGTCGCCACCCGGAAAGAACGACGCCGTGTGGCCGTCATTGCCCATGCCAAGCAGCACCGCCGCGTAGTGCTTGGGCAAGGTTTCGAGCTGGCGGGTGGTGCGTTCGAGCGCCGCGGCATCAGGTGCGTCGCCACCCGAGTAGAGCGGGATGAAATGGGCGACGGCGGCTGGTCCCTGCAGCATCTTCTCGTTGACGAGCTGCGCATTGGAGCGGTCGGAGGTTTCGTCCACCCAGCGTTCGTCAACGAGGGTGACGTAGACCTTAGTCCAGTCGATGTCTTTGTGCTTCCCCAGCTCGGCGAAGAATTTCGCCGGCGTGGTGCCGCCGGAAACAGCAATTGCCGCTACGCCTGAGGCAACCAGCGCCTCGTTGATGTTGGCCGCAACCGCTTCGGCCAATGCCTTGGCGAGTTCCGTCCGATCGGCAAAGTCGCGCCGCGTGGGCGCCGTATCTTCCGGCATCAATCGTCTTCCTCGTACCAGGTGCGACCGTCGCGCTCGATGAGCGCGATCGAGCCGGTCGGGCCCCAGGTACCGGCCGTGTAAGGCTGCGGCGCATCTTCCGACGCGTCCCACGCCTCGCGGATCGGGTCGACCCACATCCACGCTGCCTCGAGTTCATCGCGGCGCATGAATAGTGTCTGGCTGCCACGGACGACATCGAGCAGCAGGCGCTCATAGGCCTCCGGCGTACGTTCGGCAAAAGCCTGGGCAAACGACAGGTTGAGTGGCACTTCACGCAACCGCATGCCGCCCGGACCCGGGTCCTTGCTCATCATCAGCAGCTTTACGCCTTCATTGGGCTGCAGCCGGATGATC